>R21__coassemble_335_pt1 | contig 39676 bp, 19 predicted proteins | sample R21__metabat2_high_PE_018 | metagenome-assembled genome bin R21
ATCTTTGACTCGTCATGATACGGCGAGAAGAGGACGAAAGGATTCTGCGCTGTGAAGTAGACGCGTGCCTTGCTGATGCCGAGCTTCTTGATGAATTGATCTTCGAAATTATACCCGAGCGTGATCGTGCGGATCTTCAGATAAGAGCCGCTGAAATACCCGAGCGAGTTGCCATACTTAGGATTATTGCTGCTCTCCACACCTCCCGGCTTGGGATAATCATTTGTTGGATTGTCCTCAGTCCAGTAGTTCACTTGAATGTTGTTACGACGTCCGGTCAGCATGTTCAGGTATCCCTGTGATCCGTAGATCGTAGATATGAGCGTGCCGCCATGCTTGAACGAGCCTACGATGCTCAGGTCGATGTTTTTCCAAGCCACGCGTGTGTTGAATCCTCCTTCCCAGTCTGGGTCTACCTTCATGATCTGCCTGTCGGTAGCGCTGTAAGCCCGTGTGGGTGTTACGCCGTCGGCCTCATAGGTGCCATTATATTTAATTTTGATCATGCCAGCGTTACCACCAGGTTCTGCCACCTGTCTGATGGCTTCTTCATTACTCTGCCAGATGCCAATTTTCTGGTAGTCGTAGATGACATTGATGGGATGGCCCTTGAACCACCAGTTGGCTTCGTCGGTGCCATCAGCAGTGGCCAGTTCAGTGATCTCATTATGATTGGTATAGAAGTTCAAGCCGACATCCCATGACCATCCCTTGAGATGATCGATGATCTTTCCATTGAGCGAAAGCTCAAAGCCGTAGTTCTTTGTCTTCCCAATGTTTGCCATGTAACTGGGTACACCACCTGTTGCCGGCAAGTTGACGCTCATGAGCAGGTCGTTGGTGTTGGTAATATAATACTCTGCCGTACCCGACAATCTGCCGTTCCAGAGGCTGAAGTCAAGACCAAGGTTCCATGTCTTGGAATATTCCCATCCGAGGTCAGAGTTGGGAAGGGAGGAGACATAGTAGCCCGTGGCGTAGGTAGAACCAAAATTGTATGGACGCGTGGAAAGTGTGCCGAGCGTCTGATAGGGGTTGACACTCTGGTTGGAAGTCTCACCATATCCCACTCTCAGTTTTAGGTTATCGAGCCACTTGACCGACTGCATGAATTTCTCTTTAGAGATGTTCCATCCCAATGAGACGGCAGGATAAGTATGCCAGCGGTGTCCTTTGGCGAGACGGGAAGAACCGTCGGAGCGGAAGGCGACACTTGCCATATAACGGTCGTCGTAGTTATACATCACACGTCCCATGTATGAGATGAGTCCGGCTTTGTAGTACACTTGTGAGCCCGGATCAAGGGTGATGTTGGCAGCCTGTCCCATATTGTAGAACTGGAAAGCGTCGTTGGGGATATCCAGACCATAGATGTATCTCTGTCGATAGATCGTCTGCTCTGCAGAATAGAGTGCCACTGCGTTGACGGAGTGCTTACCCCATGTCTGATCGAATGTGAGCATATGCTCGACAGCCCAGTTCGTCGTGTTTTGAGTACGGTCGGTGGCATGTGATTTTGAGTTCTCTGTGTTTGAGAACACGCCTTGCCCAACATAGTTGCCGTAGTCGCTATGACGATAGTTAAGACCAAGGTTCATGCGGTATTTCAGTCCTTTGACCCATGGAAACTTGAATTCACCATAGAAGTTGTTGTAGGTGCCGAAGGCTTTGGTCTGGTCCTTATAGCTGCTGCCAAGGTTTTCCAGGATGTCTTTGGTGTAAACCCATTGGTCATCGTTGGCCATGCTCACACGGGCTTTCATCGTCCCATCAGCATTATAAGGATTGGCTATCGGCGTCATACTTAACGTGTTGTATAAGCTGATGTCCGCACCATTGGTCACGCTGTAGTTTGTGTTCGTGCTCATTCCCACCTTAAACCATTTGCCGAGTTCTTGGTCGATGGCGGCGTGCATGGCATAGCGGTTAAAGTTCTGCAAAGGGATGACCGACTCATCGCGGTAGTAGGCCAGGCCGAAGTTATAGCTGCCGGTCTTACTGCCACCGCTAATGCCTACATCATGGTTGGTAGTCATACCTGTACGGAACAGTTTATCCTGCCAGTCGATGTCCACAGCGCCCTCTTGGCCGTAAGGAATCTCGTCGGCCCCATACTGGAATTTGTTGGCATAATTGCGGAGTTGGGTGAACTCTTCGGCATTCATCATCGGATAGCGGTGGAAGAGCGTCTTGAAACCTACGTATCCGTTATAAGTAACGGTAGGGCGTTGCTCGGTGTAGCCCTTGTAGGTGGTGATGATGATGACACCGTTTGCGCCACGGCTGCCATAGATAGCTGTGGCAGATGCGTCCTTGAGGATGTCCATCGTCTTAATGTTGTTCGGGTCGATATCGTTGAGTGATCCAGCGAAAGGGATACCGTCAAGGACGATTAGCGGGTCATTGCTTGCCGTCAGCGACCGTGTGCCGCGGATGCGTATCTGCATGGAAGCGCCCGGTTTAGAAGATGTCTGTGCCATCTCCACACCAGCTATACGGCCCTGAAGTGCCTGACTGACATCGGAACCGGGGACTTCTCTCAGCATGTCGCCTTTGACGTTGGCAACAGACCCCGTGACAGCTTCGCGTCTCTGTGTGCCGTAACCGATGACGACAACGTCGTTCAGATTCGTTCCTTCCTCTGCTAAGTAGATATCCAATTCATTCTTCTGGCCCACTACTACCTCCTTGGTGACGTGGCCGACGTAAGAGACGACAAGTGTGGCACCCGGCTTGACATTGAGCACAAAGTTCCCATCAAGGTCTGTTACCGTGGCATTCTGCGTTCCCTTTTCAAGGACTGTGGCACCAATCAGTGTTCCTAATGGGTCACTGACAGTTCCCTTTACCATTTTTACAGTCTGCTGCTGTACGGATGGGGTGGTGTTCTCCACTCCGGCTTGAGTGTACTGTGGGCAGAGTAGCCCTCCAAACACGAGCAATCCGGCCAGCAAAGTCGTTTTACTTAATCGTAGGTTCATAGTCTTGGTAATTAAATTGGTTGGGTATTTAATTTAATATTTAGTTATGGTTTCCTTTCTTGAAATCTTGCAATTGCAAAGATACATTAACTTGTTACAACCATCCAACTTTAAATGTTTCATAATCATTTTAATTTGTCTCAGGCATATAAATCTTTTAAAGCCAATAGATTATCACAAAGAACGAAACAGGCGTACATGCTTGTTGCATGATAGTTTTCATATTTCATCAGATTGGCTGTCTTTTTCGGCTCTATGCTTTTCGCTGTACTCTGAGGGGGTGACACCATAGTGTTTTTTGAAAATGGTCGAGAAATGGGTCTGGTTGTTGAATCCTACGGCAAAGGCCACCTGGGTGATATTGATATGGCCCTCGGCAATGAGTCGGGCAGCTTGCTCAAGTCGTAGGTTGCGGATGAACTCCCCGGCAGAGATGCCTGTCATCTCTTTCATCTTGCGGTGGAGCTGAGCACGACTGATTCCCACATCCACAGTGAGGTGCTCTACATTGAAGTTAGGATCGGAAATGTTTTTATTGACCATGTTCATGATGCGCTCCATGAGCACATCGTCATTGCCGCGCACGGCCACCTTCTCCATCTTGTCCTTCTGCTCTTGTGCTCCGGAGAATTTGCCACGCAGCCGTCGGACGTTGTTCACGAGGTTGTCAATGAGCATGTGCAACTCTTCCATGTCAAAGGGTTTGGAAAGATAGGCGTCGGCGCCGCGCTTGATACCCTCGAGCTTGTCGGCGACATCTGTTTTCGAGGTCAGGAGGATGACGGGGATGTCACTGATGTTGCTGTTGTTTTTGATTTTCTTCAGGAGTGTGATACCGTTCATCTCAGGCATTTTCACGTCTGAGATGACAATATCATATGTGTCGGTGAGAAGTTTCTTCATCGCATCTTTTCCATTGGGGCTATAGTCGAAGCGATACCAATATGACAACTCATTATTTATATATAAGGCGATCTCGCGGTCGTCATCAACGATCAGTATGCGATAGTTCTTGCTTGCGGGCGCCGAACTGCTGAAGGCAGGCACTATGGCGCTGCCGGAGATCATTTCTTTAGGTTTGAGATGGGCCTTGCCAAGTGGTATTGTGACAGAGAAGACAGAACCATGGGGCACATCATGACGGTTGGCAGCGCTAATTGTTCCTCCGTGCATCCGTACTATATTGCGGCAGAGGTTGAGGCCTATGCCAGTGCCCTCGATATGCAGGCCGTGGGTTTCGTCACCACGGTAGAACCTGTCAAACAACTTACTGATCTTTTCCTCCTTAAGACCGATGCCAGTATCCATGACATCGAGATGGAAATTGGTGCCGTCGCTGTCGACAACAACGTCAATGGCTCCTCCGTCAAATGTGTATTTTACGGCATTGGAAAGGAGATTAGAGACCACTTTGTCGAAATGGATTCGGTCGATCCAGGCATGTACCTCACTCATGTTAGGAACATACTTCAGTTGTATATTACGCTCCTCTGCAACAGATTGGAAGAGATTGCAGATGTTTGCCACAAAAGACACCATCTCTGTGTCCTGACATTGGAGACGCATCTGTTTTTTGTCGATCTTGCGTTCGTCAAGAATTTGATTGACGAGGACAAGAAGGCGATTGGCGTTGTGGTCGATGATTTTGATATATTTCAGGCTTTCTTCATCGTTAGCAAGACGAGTCTTTAGACGGCTCAGCGGTCCTGTGATGAGGGTTAGCGGCGACTTGATGTCATGTGTGGCATCAATGAGGAACCGCATCTTCGACTCCTCAAGCTCTGTTTTTTTCATCCGGGAGTAGAAAAAGAATGCGAAGGCCACTATGTCTGCTACAGCAATGAAGTAAAAGGCTATGGCCAGCGGCGACAGATACCATGGGTTTTTCACGTGGATGGTGATCGTGCGGATCTTGTCGGAGCACACTCCGTTGTCATAGGCTCTTACGTCAATGACATATTTCCCGGGTTGGAGCTTGGTGAAGGGTATAGAGTTGTCTCCTTCGCTGTTGAGAATCCACTCGCTGCCATTAATACGGTACTGGAAATATACGTTGGTAGGATTCTTATAGTTGAGGAGGGAGAACTGTAGGGTGAAGGTGTTCTCGGAGTAGGGGATGGCGAAATTGTCGGACAGACAGTCCATCATCTTTCCGTCAACGATAAACCCCGTGAGATAGACATTGGAAAGATACGTACGCTGGTTGCGCACGTTGTCGGGGCAGAAACGGGTGATGCCGTCACCGGTACCAAAGGTGATACGGTCATCGATGTCATGAAGCACTGCTCCCTGAGTATATTCTCTCGACATTAGCCCGTTGCCACTGACGTGGCCGAGAAACTTGCGATGCTTCCTGTCATACTGCCAAATACCCATTGTAGTGCTTATCCACAAGTCGCCGCTATGATCAATAGCAATTGCGCATATCTGCTTTCCGCGGAGAGTACCGGCATTTGGAAACGGCACGGCCCTGCGTTTCTTGCGCAGGAATACGTAGAGGCCATTGTCAGTACCGATGAGTATATTGCCGTTATGATCCTCACAGAGGTAGTTGGTCTGTATATCATGAAGGAAATATTTATTGCCAAACGTATTGAAGGACATATTCTTTGTATCCAGGCAGGTGACACCATTTGATGTCCCTATCCATAGCAGTCCTGTGTGGTCGACAGTCATCGACCTGATCCAGTCGTTGCAGAGATGACCGTGTGACCCTCGCTGTGATTGGTTGAAGACGCGTGTCTGTCCTGTATGGGTGTTGTAAACGTATAATCCTTTGCTGTAGACAGAGACGAACAGTGTTCCATGACCGTCATCGGCGATACAGTAAGTACCGTCGCACGCATAGTTCATCTTCTTGGAGGCGGAGCCTGTTGTTATGTCGTAGCTGTAGAGGCCATTGCCCGTCCCCACCCAGTAGTGGCCTTGGCTGTCGCGGTAGATAATACTTGTGCCGCTGGGCGAAGGCAGATGGGCTGTTATCTTACCGTCGGCATTGAACTGGAAGACACCGCTGTTCTGAACCGTGCACCATATAGTGCCACCATCGCCTTTGGCGAGTGACGAGACACTGCTGCCAATGGAGTAATTCTGTTTGGAGAAACTCCAGCTGGAGAATGACGGAGCGTTGTCGTTGACAAGATAAAGTCCCTTACGGTAGCAGCCTACCCATAGGTTGTCATCCTTGTCGAACATGAGATCCTTGGCATAGGAAGCTGTGATGTTGAAGCCATCGTCAGAAGACTGTGTATAGGGGACGAACGTGCGTTTGCCGGCAGCAGCCACGAGGACGCCACTCTCAGAGGTTCCCACAAACAGATTGCCATGCTTGTCGAAAGTGGCGGCATTGATCGTGATATGACCGGAATAGCTGCCAAAATCATATCCGGCATCAGAGAGCTTGTCAGTGGCATAGTCATAGACGATGATGCCACCCATGCAGACAATAAGAAGGCGGCCGTCGTGACGGGGGAAGAAAGCCACAGGCGCTCCCACCGGAGAGATGTAGTCGTGTGCGATGACACGATGGTCATTGCGGGTAAAACGGGTGAACAGGCTTATATGACTGCTCTGCCACAGTTGGCTGCGGCTGTCCTCGTAGATGTGGGTGAAGAAGTCTTCAGAATTGCGGCGGGAATATTCCCGTTCGTGAATGACCCTGTCAGTACCATGCTTGATGGCGTAGAGACCGTATCCTGCCGATCCGATGAGAATGTCGCCCTGCCGGCTTTCAATCAGGGAATAGACACGGGGGCGGCGTCCGTCGGGGAACGGATAGCGCACAAAGTTGTTTTTGCGGTAGTCATAGCGCATAAGTCCCTTTGCGCTTCCTATCCAAAGCCGTCCGCTACGGTCGACAAGGAAATCGGTGATAGTGTTGTCGGTGATGGTGCTCGGATCGGTGCTATTATATAAATAGGAGGAAAAGTTGTAGCCGTCGAACTTGTTGAGGCCATATTCTGTTCCGACCCAGATATAGCCGTAACGGTCTTGCGTCACACAGTTGATGAGCGAACTCGACAGTTTACCGGACGTAAAGATATGTCCGCTACCTGCAAAGACAAGCAGCGACGTCACTACCATGAGCGGCAGAAGGCAGATTGATTTTAGATGAAGGTTTGACATGACAGGGACAAAATTAACTTATTTATTCAAATTATCAAAATAAAAACAGTGAAAAATAAATTGAAACGATTCATGTGTTGTCTGTAGGGTGGGCTCTACCAAATGTCAAACATGATACACAAATGTCAAACATGATACAAAGGTGTGAAGATGGCGTGAGGAAGTTGGGTGGAAGGGGAGAAGCGCAGCCTTGGAATTTCTTTTTTCCTTATCTTTGCAAGTGAACAAAGTATATATATAATAAGGAGAAAAGCGTATGAAAAGAATGATGATGACGGTTGTGGCAACTGTAGTCTGCCTGACGATAAGTGCGGAAAAGAACGTGGTGATGCCCACTATGGGATGCGAGGAGCAGACGGTCGTGAAGATGTTAGGAACGGCATTGCCACCAATCTTCTATATATTTGAGCATCGTTGCCGTGTTCTATTTCACGTCATCATTGGTTATAGCCTTTTTGTACTTTGAAAAGTATCGGAATATTTATTGTTGAGTACCGGTATAATGAATTGATTCTCCTATGTGTCAACAGTCTCAAGTCTCCTATGGTCCAATTGCCCCTCATCTCTTATGTGCTTAGGAACTTGCAGCGGATAACGCGCAAAGAGGCCTTCAGGTTGGTTCTGAGTATGATCCATTGTACTAACGAACGACCTGAAGGCCTCTTTTGTCTTGTGTCCTCTTTTGATTGCTGTTATGGATGAGGAGCGGGAGCTGTAGGAAAGCGTGCAGAGCTGAGGTTGAAAAAATCATTTCAGCAACTCGGCGAGCTTGCCGGCGAGTTTCTCACCGCGGGCGTCCATGTCTGTGGCGATGATCTTGCCGGTGGCTACATCGAAGAGATACATTGCCGGGATGGCGCGCACGTGATAGAGATCAGCGAGCTTGCTGTCGGCATCGAGGAAGCTCGGCCACTGGAGTTTCTCGTCGGTGCATGCCTTCTTCCATGCTTTTCGGTCACGGTCTGTGGAGATGCTGATGACCTGGAAGCCCTTGTCCTTATACTTGGCATACTGTGCCTTGACATTAGGAATCTCCATGCGGCATGGATGGCACCAGCTCGCCCAGAAGTCGATGAGTGCCACCTTCTTGCCCTTGACAAGGCTTGCCAGCGTGTGGCTCTTGCCGGCTTCGTCCTTCACGGTGAACGGCGTGATCATTGAGCCCGCGCCGCCGCCGGGGTACAACTCGGCGTAGACCTTCCTGCCATACCAGCTGTTCTTGGCAGCGGGCGACATGGCCTCGAAGACAGCCTTGTCTGCCGGACGGAAGTAATTCATGAAGTCCATCATCAGCAACGGACCCCAGAACGAGTCTTTATGGGCGTTGATGGTGCTGTCGAGCCGGAATTCCACTGTGCTGAAGAAGATGCTGTCGGCCTGCAACATCGCTTTGTACTCGCTGCTCTCCTTGACGGCCTTGCGCTCTTCGGCGGTCTTGGCATTGTTTAATTTCTGATTGATGGCTTCAAACTTCTTGGCGTTGCTCTGATAGATTTTGTCGAGCTCGTCGCGTACGCTGTACATCTTGCTATACTCGTCGGTCAGGGGCGAGCCGGTGACTTTCATGTTGGCGAAGTCATAGACGGGCTGTCCCTGGCTGGTGCCTTTCTGTTTGACATCAGCGGTGATGGTGATGTCGGAGTTGTCGAGCATAAACTTTCCCATACCATAGCTGTCCTTGACTTTCATCCAGATGAGGCGCGGATCGTTCTGTTGTCCGGTGACGGTGCACTGTCCGCCTTTGAGCGTGGCGGTGGCGATGGGCTTCTCGTTGTCGTGGCTCATAGGCACGAACTCGATGACAGTGCCGTCGGGCAGTCCGTGGAGGGCGACTTTGAGCGTGTAGTTTTGTGCGTTGGCGATGATGGCGAACAACGCCATCATTGCTGTTAATAGTTGTCTTCTCATTTTACTAATATTTATTTTACTTGTTGATGATGGCTGTTTATTCTGCGTCGAGGTTAGTCATGTCTACGATTTTTCCCCATCCTGTGGTGACGACCGGGTTGTCGGGCGAGCCGAACATAGGTCCGAAAGACGATGTGGGGATGCCATAGTTGACGTCCATCTCATACTGTACGAGTTTGCCTTCCTGTTTGTTGCTGTCCCATACGCCAATCCAGAGGATGCAGCTGCTTGTGGGCCAACCGCCGCCTGCGCTGCCCCAGATATAGAAAGCGGTGACCTCCTCGCCGGGCTGACAGGTATAGACGGTGTGGGACGTCGTCTCGCCGCTCGACGTGGAGAAGGAGTAGACAGCATTCTTGGTAGCATAGTAGAAAGCCTGCCCGGCGGTGTTGGCCGTGAAGCGGGTCGCCTTGTCGATGTCGGTGCATCCCGAGAGGTTGAGCACCGACCTTGCGCCGTCGGCACTGAGGTCGCCGTTGTCCACAACATTGTAGAACTGGTAGCGATAGAGCATCGGCGTGCCGTCGACATCCGTGACGACATAGGTCTGGTTGCTTCCGCCCTGGAAGACGGCCTTCACCTCGCCGGGCACGTTGTTGGCGTCGACGGTAGCGTCGGTGACCGTAGCCTTGAAGGCCTTCAGCTGGGTTCCTTTGGCGTAGTAGGGGCAGAAGCGATGGTGCTTGCTGTCGTAGAGCACCTGCCAGGCATTGATGGCATTTTCGACGGGACGCCATGTGGTGAGTGTGTTCTTCATCAAAAATGGGGCAGCTTCATAGTCGCCGGCGATGGGCGCGGAGTACTTGCGGTCGTTGGCTTTGTTGGCATAGAGCACGTGCAGCTTGCCGTCGTTGACGAGGAAGTCACAGTTGTTGGTGAAGAAACTGTTTTGCGGGTCAAACTTCTCAGGTGTGGCGTAGAACATCGAGTTCCAGTCGTTGACCGTCATCAGTCCTTCTTTGCTCAGTCGGTAGAGGTTCTCCGAAGTGGCTACGAGATATCCGTCCTTGGGAGTCTTGCCCGTGGTGGTGCCTCGGATAAAGCGTGGTGTGCCTTTGAGGGTGGTGCCGTGGAGCGTGCTGTAGTAGCGGTAGATACAAGTGTCGCCATAGATCAGCATCAGCGGTGACTGGTAGACTTCGATGTCGGTGCCGCCGTTGCGCTCGGTGAGCAGATAGAGACCGCCGAGTGAGCTGGGTGATTCCACGACGGTGTATCTGTTGACAGTGGTGTAGTAAGCGCGCTCGCCGCTGACTGTATCCTCAGCGAGGCAATAGAATTTGTATTGTCCCGGTTTCAGGTTGCACGTCCAGTCGAGAGCCAGCTCATGGCTGATGGTGTCAGCGGGCGGATAAACCTGCTTGTTGCCGACCTGTACGGGCTGGTAGGAATAGTTGGTCAACGTGAGATAGAACCAGCTGTAGCGGAGACGCTCGGGATGGTCGTATTTGATCTTGGGAGCGAACTGTATGCGCTCGCTGGGTTTCATGCTTTGTTCCAAGGCCAAGCGTTCGTTGGCGGTCATGCCTGTGGTGTCGAAGACAATCTTGCTGATTTGATCGTCGGACAAATAGTTGTAGTTGCCGTCGTCGCTGTAGCAGGCTCCCAGGCAGAGCAGGGTCAGTGCGGCGAAAAGGAAGAATATGGTTTTTCTCATATTTGTTGCTTCTTAATAAGGTTAGAACTCCACGAGCACGCCGTTTTCGTCTTTGAGAGGGTTGCCCGGGTGCGCGTTGTTGTAGTCTTGCAGTGCATTTTGGAAGAGGATGCGCAGGTTCATCAGCTCGCCCCAGGAGAGCTTGTCGGTGTCGAACTCGGTGATGCCGCCGGCATTGGCGATCATGAAGCGGTACTTCGTGTTGCTGTACTCTCCGAAGAACTCTTTGAGCTCGTCCCAGTTGGTGGGCTTAGAGAGAATGTCGTTCCAGACGAGCAACAGGTGGTTTTCTTCGTTGACGCCGGGCTGGAAGTCGTCAGAGGGTGCCACCTTGATGTAGAGCCTGACGGGTTGCTGTTGCAGCGAGGCATCGCGACGGAGCGTCACGGGGAAGGCAGCCGAGGTCTGCCCCGCCGGTATGGTCACTGTGGCGGGCAGGCTGTATTGTTGTGGTGATGCTGTCGTAAGGTCGTTGTCCACCACGATGTTGGCGGTGCGGTCGTGGTCCTGTGGCGTGCCCATGATGACGGCGTTGACCATCATCACCTTTTCGGTGGTGTCGGTGGGATAGGTGACAAAGGAGAGGGTCAGCGAGTCGCTGCCCACCGTCCATGCCTCCGGTCCGACAAGTCTCACGCGTGGCGTGTCGCGATAATAAAAGTCCTGGTCGTTGGAGCAGGCGACCATGGTCATGGCCAGCACTGCCCCCAGCAGATATCTTGCAATTACTTTCATGATACTTTGTTGATTAGATGTTTAGCTTAATTGGCATATCCTCCGAACTCCACGTCGTTCTCGGGTATGGGCAGCACATATACGCTCTTTCCCGGTTTGACGGCCGTGCCAGCGATCTGCTGGGCGTTGAGTCGTTTGTAGTAGAAGAAGAGTTGTCCGCCCTCGCCGACAAACTCCTTGCGGTATTCCTTGTAGATCTCCTGCTGGATTTGTTGCGGGGTGAGACTGCTGTCGAGAGGAAAGAGCTTGAGATTGCGGTTCTCGCGCACCTCGTTGAGCAGTTCCACGGCTTTTTCCGGCTCGCTGTCCTCGAGGCACTCGGCGGCGATATACCATGCTTCGCTCATGCGCAGCAGGGGATAGAGATCGTTGTATTTTCCACCTTCTACATGCCAGAACTTGCACAGATACTTCGTGTCGCCGTCCATGGTGTAGCCTTTGAGATAGCGATAGTCGTTGCCGAATCCCCGGCTCACCTCATAGATGTCCTGCTGTGTGGCGTCGGAGGGGTTGAGCACATCGTCACCGCCTTTCTTGGCAAAATAATAGTTGGCAATGTCCTCCCAGTTGTTGACGGTCAGATGGAAGATGTGCTCGCAGGAGAAGGCCATGTCGAGTTCGTTGAGTCCCGTTTGCTGCATGTTGGTATAGTCGATCCACGAAAAGGGGATGCTCTTTTTTTCGTCGAGGGCATGTATGACCTCGTTGGCATATTTCAGTGCGTTGGCCTTGTCGCCTGCCCAGAGATAGGCGCGTGCCAGTGTCAGTGCGCAGGCGTAGTAGTTGAAGTAGCAGGTGCGGTCGGCACGGAACTGGTACCGGTTCTTGGACAGCAGCAGCGAGTCGTGGCTGAGTTCCTGATGGGCGGTGAGCAGGTCGTTGATGATGAGCTGCATGGTCTCTTTGACGCTCTTCTGCGGCACGATGCTGGTAGCGTATTCCGTGACGTAGGGCACGCCCATGGCTTGGGCGTCTGTGCCAGGAGCGGCGGCGAAGAGCCGCATCAGGTCGAGGTGGAGGAAGGCACGGAGTCCGTAGGCCTCGCCGCGATAGAGATGATAGTGGTTGGAGGTGAAACTCGTGGAGTCGGCCTTGTCGATGTTGCGGATGAGGATATTGAGGTTGGCGATGCAGTTGTAGGTGTTGCGCCAGATCTCATTGATGGTGCTCTTGCTCGTTGACTGTGTGTAGTTGAAGTCGTTGGCGTAGCGCCATTTTCCGTTGGCACTGACATTGTAGGAGTGGGAGAGGACCTCCACGAATCCGATGCCCATGTTCAGTCCGTACATTTGCGGAGTGGCCATGGCGGTGTACACGCCGGTAAGCTGGTCTTTGTATCCTCCTTCTCGCGAGAACTGCTTTTCTTCTTTGATCTGGGACTTGGGTTCCACGTCGAGCCAGTCGTTGCAAGAGGTGAGAGCCATGGTGCCGATGATTGCCCAAAGAGTGAGAAAAATATGTTTGGTGTTCATGATCATAAATGATAATGTTGGATTGATTAGAAGGTGACTTGTGCGGAGAGCGAGAAGGTCCGGGCGAAGGGATAGTCGGTACCGCGCTCTGTTTTCACCGAAGAGATGACGAAGAGATCGTTGGTGTATGCGCTTATCTTGAGGCGCTCCAGAAACGAGTTGCGCACAAAGCGGCAGTTGCGGAAGTCGTAGCTCAGCGTGAGCGACGACAGCGTGAAGAGAGAATAGTCGCTCACAAAGCGCGACGTGGGGTAGGTGATGCTCTGGTCCGTGATGGCTTTGTAGAGTGCAGCGTTGCCGGGTTTCTGCCAGCGGTCGCTGAGCACGCGTCGGTCAACGTTGTATTGCAGTTCGGCGTTCTCTACCTTATCGACGAGTGTCTGGTTGTAGATCTGTCCGCCACACCGATAGTTCATGGTGATGTTCCAGCCCCATCCGTGTATCTCGCCGTTGAGACCGAAGTTTCCGTTCCATTTGGGTTGTGTATCACCGCATACTACTTGGTCGTTGACGTCGTAGGTGTAAGTGACGGTGCCATCCTTCTTTCTGTAGATCTCCTTACCCGTTTGCGGGTCGATGCCGAGCGAGGGCACAGCCCAGATGGCTGTCATGGAGCATCCCTCGTAGTATTTCACGCTGGGAGTGGTCACCTTTTTGTCCATCTTGGTTTTATCCTGCTCCTCGTTCCATGCACTGAGCGAGTCAGAGATCTTCTTGAGTCTGTTTTTGTTGTGAGCGGCGCTGGCGAAGACGTTGACATAGTCGCGGCCGTGGTCATAGACCTTATAGTTGAGATAGAGCTCCACGCCTCGGTTCTCGGTCTCTCCCAAGTTGTCGACAAACGTGGAGAAGCCGGTGGAGTAGGGAACGGAGATGTTGGTCACCATGCCTTTGGTCTGCGAGATGTAATAGTCAAATCGCCCAGAGAGCCGGTTGTGCAGGAGGCTGAGGTCAAGACCGATGTTGGTGTCGTATTTCTCCTGCCAGTGGAGCTGCTCGTTGGCGAGTCCCTTGACGTAAGATCCGATGCTGCCGTTGTAGGTGCGGTCGCTGTAATACATAAAGGTGGGCATGGCGTCGTAGGAGCTGAAGCCCTGGTTGCCCGTGAAGCCATAGGAGGCACGCAATTTCAACCGGTTGATCCATCCGAGGCGCTTGATGAAGGACTCGTTGTGGATGTTCCATCCGCCGCCTACCGACCAGAACGATCCCCAGCGGTTGTCGTTTCCTGCCTCTGACGATCCCATGAGGCGGTAGTTGGCATCGAAGAGATAGCGCTCGTCGTAGCTGTAGTTGAGGGACAGCAGCCCGCCACAGTTGCGCGACACGCCTTCCGTACCGGTGGGCTTGCTGTCCTTGGCATATTGCACGGCAAACTTGATGTCGTCCATGAAGTCATTGGGGAAGCCCTCTGCCGTCACGCCGGTCTGGTTGTAACTGTTGTCCTGCATGTTGAGCTGCCCGTTGACGAAGACCAGGTGCTTGCCGATCTCCTTGGACCATTGCAGTCCCAGGTCGGCACTGATGTCGGTGTTCTTGCCGTTGAGCTGATAGTAAGACCCCTTGCGTAGGGCATCGGCGGTGTTGAGGAAGTCGGTGTGGTTGGCGGGTTTGAACTGGTCTGCCGTGTTGTTCTTTGCCACGATGCCGAAGCGGCCGGTCATCTTCAATCCCTCGGTGATCATCCATTCGAGGTAGAAGTTGTTGGTGATGGTGGTGTAGCCTGTGCGGTCGATGGTGTTGAGTGTGGTGTTGTAGAGCGGGTTGTAGTACTGGTTGCTCTGTCCGCTGTTGTCGGTATAGCTGTAGCTCTGGATGAGATTGCCCTGCGCGTCGTAGAGGCGGCTGTAGGGATTCATCTGTGCGTATTGCTCAAACGATCCGTAAGGCGAGTTGTTGCTGTGGTTGTAGTCGATGGTGAGTTTGTTGCGGAACTGTAGGTGCCCCAGTCTGTATGCCAGCGTGATGCCACCGGAGAAGGTATTGCGGTTGCTGCCCTTCATGGCACCGCCGATGCTGTTGTACATCAGGTTGACGCCATACTGCCACGCTTTGTCGCCTCCTTCGAGGTAGAGGCTATGCTTGTGTCCCCATCCGGTGCGTACGGGTTGGGCGAGCCAGTCGGTGTTGACGCCGGCCTCAATCTCCCGGAGCTTGCGTGTGTAGACCTCGTCAAGGCCGATCTGTGTCAAGGGATTGTCGGAGGAGAACAGTCCGGCGCGCCGCTCGATCTCCAGTTTCTCCTGTGCGTCGGCGAGGTCGTAGCTGCTCAGGTCGGGCACTTCCATGCTCACGCTGCCGGTATAGGTCACGCGCAGACGCCCTATGTCGGGTTTCTTCGTCTCGATGACGATGACGCCATTGGCGGCTTTCGAGCCATAGATAGCTTTGGCGGTAGCATCTTTGAGCGTGGTGACGCTTTGTACCTGGTCCATGTCCAAGTCGAGAATCTTGGTGAGCTCCGTCTCAAAGCCGTCGAGGATAAACAGTGGCTGGTTGGCGCTGGAGGCGTATTCTCCTTGCACGCTGCTGATTGTCGACGCGCCGCGCATCTGGAAGTCGGGCAGGGCGTTGGGGTTGCTGCCGGCACCGAGGTTCTCGATCTGCATAAACGAGGGGTCGATGTTTTTCAAGCTTTGCAGTACGTTTTGGTTGCCTACGCGGCTCAGGTCATCGCCGCTCACCGTGGTGACGGCACCGGTGAAGGTGTTGGCCTTGCGGGTGAAGGCACCGTTGACGACCACCTCGCCGACAGACTTGCTGTCGGGCTGCAATACAATCTTGTAGCTGCTCTCGCGTGTCAGTGTCACGCGACGTGCCTTGAAACCGATATACGACACCTCCAGGGCGTGGGTGTCTTCGCCCAGCGACATCATGAAGTGACCGTTGACATCGGTGACCATCATTGTCGTAGCCCGGTTGCCGTCTTCGCCCACCGAGGTGATGGTGGCACCGGCGAGCGGCTCCCCGGTGTCGTCGACAACGATGCCGGAGATCTCTCGGCTGAAGTGTGTTTTGAACGGCCTTGTCTGTAAGGTGCTGTCACGCTGCTGTCCTTGTATGGGGATCACGGGATACAGCAGGCACATCACTGCGATCAGAATGTTTTCTTTCATAAGCGTAGGTTTTGCCTGGTTCATGTTTTACTCTCTTACGTTTAGCTTTCTTTTTATTAAAAAACGTTTCAGATGGATTTTTGGGTACGGCAAATCATTCTTTTTATTAAATTCCATCGTTTTTCTTTCTTAGAATCGTCGGATTTGTAATCATTCGGTTCAAGATAGAATGCGATGAAATGTATGGCTTTCAGAAAAAAGCACTAACTTTGTAGTCGTTTTGTATCATCATCATAAAAAGAGATGAACCGGCAAGGTGATTTTGATAAAGTCTTCAGGTTGTATTATGAGCCCATGTATTTCTTCGCCCGCCATTTTGTGGACGAAGAGGAGACGTGTCGTGACCTTGTCATGGATGTCTTTGAGGATCTCTGGCGGCACCGCGACGGCGTGAAGGCCGTGACGGCGAAAAGCTGGCTCTTTGTCGACTTGCGCAATAAGTGCATCGACTATTTGCGGCGACAAAACCGGGCACGACAATACGAAGTGACAGCGATGCTGCTCAACAAGGAGTGGACCGAGAACACCGACCCGCTGGAGCAGCAGGAGCGTGAGCGCATCGTGGCCCGTCGCCTCGATGCCTTGCCGGTCACAACACGCCGCATCTTTGACGCCTGCTATGTCGAGGGAAAGAAATATAAAGAGGTGGCTGCGGAAATGGGTATCAGTGTGAGCACCGTGAAAAAGCATATCGTCAAAGCATTGAAAAGTGTTAAAAGGCAGACAAAACCATAACCGTTTTCTTTTTTCAATCGTTTATTAAATGACGGAAAAACAATCATGGAAGCTAATCAGAAACATATATTATCAGAAGAAGACCGTGTGCTCGAACTCATGGAGCGTGGGTCATTGGCCGACAAGGCTGCGCTCGACGCGCTGCGCGATGACGAGCAGTTACGCCAGGCGTGCATGGACGTGCTGGAGCTCACCTCGTGCTGTCGCCGCAGAGAGGAGAGGCCCGACGTGGAAGCGGCTCTCCGTCGTTTCCATCAACAGCACGGGGGGCATCGTGTGGCTTTAAAGCCACGGTCGTCGCTTCGTCGTTGGTGGGCTGTTGCCGCTGCTGTGCTGATGCTTGTAGGCGCGTCGGCATTGCTTCTCCCACAGTTGTCGCGGCAGTCGCTGCTTGCAGAGCAGTCCGCTGCTAAGCTCTATCGCCAGCCTGTCCTCGTGGCCGACGGCGGACGGAAGGTGGCCGTAGGCATGGAGTCGGCATTCAAGCCGATCGTTCTCGCCGCACCGCCGAGGTCAGCCGGGGAAGCACCCGCAAAAACGATCACCGCCAAGGCCGGGGTGGGCGAGGACCGTGTTGTGACGTTGCCCGACGGCAGTCGCGTGTATCTCTATCCACAAAGCAGTTTGAGCTTTCCCTCGCGCTTTGAGGGCGAAGAGCGTCGCGTGAGCTTCAGCGGTGAGGCCACGTTCTGTGTGCGTCACGACGCCCGTCATCCCTTCTTTGTGGATGCGGCAGGTGTGGAGACCAAGGTGCTCGGCACGGTGTTTAATGTCAGCACCTATGAAGGAGCCCCCAAGCGTGTGACGCTCATCAGCGGCAGTGTGCAGGTCTGTGATGCCTATCATTGCCTCGTGCTGCAGCCCGGTGAGCAGGCCCGTTTCTACGACTATCAGGCCACGGATGTCGTGAAGGCAGATACGCTGACCTATACATGCTGGATGGAGGGCGAGTTCTATTACCACGACGCGCCGCTTTCTTTTGTCATTGAGGATTTGTGCCGCTACTACGACTGTCAGCCGGCCGATTTTCTCTGTGATGCATCTCACGACATTCATGTCAGCCTGCGTGCCAGCCGCAAACTGTCCCTCCACCAGATCGTTGAAATCCTCAACAAGAGCAATGGGCTCAGCATCAGAGTGAAATAGTGGCGCAGAGCGGTCAGCAGCTGTGTGGCTCCTCCGGGGCATTGTGTCTTGCCCTCTATCCGCTCTCTCAATTCTGGCTTCTCTGTATACTCAATAAATCGGAGCATTCTTCTTCTCGGTGTCTTTGTATGAGAGTTGAGAGAGTCGAAGGGTCCAAGCCCTTGCTGTGATGCAGGGGCTTGCAGCGTGCCCAACAAGTTGTCGGGCGCAATGGTGAGATGCTCATGTGTGCTGCGGCAGTATTGCGAGCCGACAAGAACATTCTGCGTGCAGTCAGTCCTGAACTGATGTTTGAAGTTCGGCGTGCTGGTCCATGTGTAGGCTTCATCTGTGGATTGAAACGCTGGCTTTTGTCAAACATGCTACAAATCCGTGAAGATGGCGTGAAGAAGCAGGGAGGGAGGGAAAGAACGTGTTCTTGGTATTACTTTTTTCTATAACTTTGTAAGCAAACAAAGGGGGCTTGGTCATGCCGTTTCGGAGGAAAAGCAAAGACTTTTTTCGAGCGGCGATGACCACGTGAGGTTGAAAGGATCATCTCGCGGGTTCCTTGATAAATAAGGAGTAAAGCGTATGAAAAAAGTTATGATGACAGTCATGGCAGCCGTTGTCTGCCTGACGATGAGTGCAGAGAAGAACACAGTCATCCCGGCTATGGGCAGTGCGGAACAGACCGTGGTGAAGATGCTGGGGGCACCGGTTGAGGTGCTGTCCGACGGCAACGAGGTGGTGTATCACAACATTTCCTTTAAGGGAACACGTTGGGACCGTGCCGTCATCACCTATCAGCAGGCCGGTGACCTGAAGGTGATGAAGAGCGTGACCCTGTCGGAGCCTTGCCGCAACGCGCAGGAGGCTTTTGACCTCAATGTCGGGTTGCAACAGCAATTGCGCCGTGAATATGGTTGGCTCGACAACAACGCCGAGAGTGAGGGATGGATGACCTGCCAGGGTGGCGAAGCCTTCGGAAGCGGCAGCCGCTATGCCTTCACGCTGAGCACACAGAAACAAGGCAAGACCAACGTTGTCAGCCTTGCCTTGTATTGATTTCTATTTATGTCGTGGAAGATGATTCCACGGTCCATTCTTTAACCGTAGGTGTGTGCTGCTTACATCATTGTTTACAAGGCACGCCTTGTGTCGACGATGGTGTTGCTTGTGTGTGGCCAGACAGTCTATGTCCGGAGACATCTGAGAGAGCAACTCTTCCTTGGTGATGCCGCAGACGGCAGCGTACTTCCCATCCATGCTGATATTCTTGATATTGTAAATAGTGATTTCAAATGTATCAAAGTACATCCAGACAGCATAATGACAGGATAGAGAATAATCATTTCTTGATGAACTCAGAGGGGAGACAGCCGTACTCTTCACGGAAGAACTTGCTGAACTGCTTGGGCGAGAAACCTACGGTGTAGGCAACTTCTGAGATATTGGTGCGCCCTTGCTCCAATAGAGTGCGCCCGCGTTTGATGCGGATTGCTCGGATGAATTCTAAAGGAGACTTACCCGTAATGGCCATCAGCTTTTTGTAAAGGTGACCTCGTGTCATGCCAATGGATGTGCTAAACTCCTCAACGGTAAAATCGGTATCGCCCATTTTGTCCTCCACAATCTTTATAGCCTTTTCTATCAACTGTTCGTCTATCGAGCTTACGGTAATTTCGCTCGGGGCTATCTCTATGCCCTTGGCAAAACTACGGTGGTTATCAGCCTTCCACTCAAGGATTTTCTGAATACGGAGCATCAGGATGTTCAGATTGAAAGGCTTAGTGATATAGTCATCGGCTCCATCTTTCAGACCTGTGATAATATTGTCTTCGGTAGATTTGGCGGTGAGCATGATTACCGGGATGTGGGAGTAGTTGATGTCGGTCTTGATACGGTTACAGAGTTCCAGACCGTTCATCTCCGGCATCATGATGTCACTAATGACAATACTCACATCGTTGCTGTCCAACACTTTGAGGGCCTCAATGCCATTACCGGCAGTAAGCACGTGATACTGGTCGTTGAGACAACGTTCGAGGAACGCGCGGAAGTCCTGGTTGTCTTCAACAATGAGAATAGTGACCTTTTTTCCCGTTTGGCTTGCAGGTACAGGCAACGGAGCGACTATGTCCTCGGTGTCTCTGTGTTCATAAGCCTGAGGCATGACAGATTGCCTCATCGGTATATCGACAACAAACACGCTCCCTTGTGGATGGTTGTCCTCGACATAGATCTCGCCATGATGCATGGCCACATATTCCTTTACTATGTGAAGTCCGATGCCACTGCCAATGTATTCGCCATCCGCTTTCTCTTGGTAAAAGCGGTCGAAAATGCGCTTCTTGTTTTCGTCCTTGATGCCGATGCCGGTGTCGGCTATTTCCAGATGCATCATAGGCTGGTCATTGCTTTTTATGCCGACGGTAACCGTGACATTTCCCTGTGGTGTATTATACTTAAAAGCATTTGACAGAAGATTCATCACGACGCGTCTCATTTTATTTTGGTCGAAATCCATCTCCAAACTGGCTGCATTAATCTTCATGCTCATAGTGACAGCCCGATTGTCGGAATAGTGTTTGAAAGTATCAACTATTTTCCGTAGGAATTCTATAAAGTCGCCATGAGATAGATGCAATTCCTCTGAGCCTGCATCCAGCCGCCGGAGATCCAGCAGCTGGTTCACACTGTCTTTCAGGAATTTAGCATTCCGCCACACCAGTTCCAACTCTGTGCGCAAGGTTTTGTCCAGACTACCACCAAGCAGTTTTTCGAGTGGCGTAATAATGAGTGTGAGTGGCGTCTTCAGGTCGTGACTTATATTGGTGAAGAATCGCATCTTGTTCTCCTCCATCTGATGCTGCTGCTGCAGTTCCAGTTCCATAGTCTTTGCTGCCAGTGTCTCTTTATGCTTCTGCTTTAAGTGCTTCATGTAAAGCCATACGGCCATGCCTGCAAGTAGGAAATAGAGTACAAAGGCGGGCCATGAGAACCAAAACGGCGGGCGCACAATGATTTTCTTGGTCGACACCTTGCTGGTCCAGCTTCCCAAGTCGGTGGCTTTTACCTCCAACGTGTAATGTCCGGGAGCAAGCGCGTTGAAAGTGATTCGATTGCCATCCATAGGAGTCCACTCCTCTTGACCGCCACGCAGACGGTAGAGATAGTGTATTTTGTGCTTGCGCGTATAGTTCATGGCCGACACCTCGATGGTTATGTTGTTCTGGTCGTGGTCCACAACGATGTCTTTTCCTAACATTGATGTGAATACTACATTCGTTGGCATATAATAAGGTTCGTCCACATCCTGACGGACAGAGGTGAATCCCTTGGCATTGCCTAAGAGGATCTTGCCTCTGCGGGTTCGGCAACTGGCATTGCTGCTCGATGTGGCATCTATCAGACCGTCTTCCTCATAATACGGTGTGCAAACGAACAGATAGCCTTTGCTTTCAGGTTGGCGTCGCACCTTTATGCTCGTTAGTCCATGATCCGTGCTGACCCAGATGCGATTTCTAAGGTCTTGTATGATAGATCTGACGTAGGGATGCGACAAGCCGTCCTGGATATTGATATGATAGATTCTGTCGCCGTGTGCGTCATATACGATGATACCCGTGCGCGTGCCTATCCAGACGAGCCCTTGATGATCTTTGTAAAGGGATGTTACCATGATCTCGCTTAAAGAATCCATCGCCTTAGAGCGTTTGGGAAACGTTCCGCTTTTCGTGTCGTATATGTAGAAGCCAGTGCTCGTACCTATATATAATAGATGACTCCTGGCATCACTGTACAGGCACGTAATGCTATTGGTTCTCAATTCAGAGTTTTCCATAGTCAGCGATCTGCTTCTGCCATCTTTATCCTTGCAGTAGACCCCCTGGAGCAGAGAACCTATCCAGATACTGCCATCTGGCGTGGCGGTCATGCACCTGACATAAAGTATCTCTTTGCCTTTGGCATCACGCAGGGGATATTTGACGAATCTTCCCCTACCATCCCACTGCAGCACACCGCTTCCAAATGTCCCCGTCCAGAAGCGCCCATGGGTATCGGCTGTCGAGCAGGTGATTAGATTTGATGGCAGCCTGCCATTTTGTTTTGTAAAAAGCATATCATTCCCCGACGGATCTTTCCTGACCAGACCACCGCCATCGAAACCTATCCACAGTCCGCCCTGCCCGTCCTCAGTGATGGTGCTGACATCCTCCAACCCGTCAAAACAGGTATTGACAAATAACGGCTCGGACAGTTCCTGCCAGATGACGCCTTGCTTTCCGGTTCCGACCCACATAGTGTTTTGCGTGTCTAAATATAGCGTATTCACATGAGAGCCCTTCAGAATGCTTCTCACTTCTCCTTTTCCGTCATATATCGTTATTCCTTCGTTTTCCGTTCCTATCCAGATGTTGCCTTTACCGTCATCGGTCAACGAGGTCAAAATCGTATTCTTCAACTTGGTCATTACGTTGGGAGCCATACCTCTATGCTGCTGGGTATCATAGCAATACAAGTCGTTTATCGGCGAGTGGGCAGAGTAAAACCAAAGTCTGCCACGTGAGTCAAGATAGATGTAGTGCCAATTGGAATAGCTTGACAGACCGACGTGACCTTCCCTCCGGAGTCGTCCGGCATGTAAGTCAGTCTGGTAGAACTCTCCGTTACTGGCTAAGGCGTATGCCACATCGTCACGGGCGGTCACGTCCAGGATAGCTGTTCCTGTCTGATTTCTGATGGTATAGAGTCTTTTCCTCTGAAAATCATAATAGAAGATGTGCCTTTTTGTGGTTACCCACAGATTTTTCTGATCATCGGTTTTTAGAAGTGTTGGCTTTTCCTTGATACCAATTTCAGCCAGGCGCTTATAAGCGTCATTATGGATCTTGTCAGAGCGATAGTCGTAGGCATAGATATGGTCTGTCACTATTAACCATATCACGCCAGAGCCGTCATTATAGATAGCTTCTATGTCATCATTCTCGTTGCCCAGTGGTATGGTGGAGTATTTCACGAACCGATAGCCATCGTAGCGGTTAAGACCGTTGGGTGTTGCAAACCACATGAACCCGAATTGGTCTCTAAGTATGCCTTTCACACAATTGTCAGCCAGCCCGTTGATAACATCAACACTATGTATCAGTCCGCTTTCCTGGGCTGAGCCGGAGAGTACAACCATCAGCATACATAAGATAGCAGCAATAGAATTCTTCATCCTTTTTAGTTTTCTTCAAATGCAAATATAGTGGTTTATTTCTATATAGGTATCCGCCAGAATGTTTTTTTTATCCATTGACAGTCATACTTTTTATTTTACTTCCCATTTGTTTTTTATGACTTCCCAAATGTATTTTGATACAATTGGGGAATGATGAGATTAATAAGAGAAAGCATGATTGCCAGTTATGCTATATATTTGCACTTGATAATTTTTCAATCAAAGCCTTCCAACTCAAATGACATTATTAAACAATGGTCAAAATGAACTTTAAACCCCCAAAAAACCTATGGTGCGTCGTTTGTTTGATGCTGCTGTTACCAGCTTTAGTCTGTGCCCAGACGATAACTGTGAGAGGTAGCGTTACTGATGCATTAACCGGTGAACCACTCATCGGTGCCACAGTGTCAGCGAAGGGAACATCCACTGGAACGGTGACCGACATTGACGGAAACTTTCAGCTGGAACTGACAGAACGCAAGACACTGACTGTTTCCTATGTTGGCTACCAGAGCAAAGATGTAGCTGTCAAGTCCGCTGCTAATCTAAAGATCACACTGGAACCCGACGCTAAGGCTGTCGATGAGGTGGTAGTCGTAGCCTATGGTCAACAAAAAAAGGTAACGGTGACGGGTGCTATCACGAACATCAGCGGCAATGAATTGCTGAAGTCGCCTGTTGCCTCACTGGGAAATGCTATTTCCGGAAAGCTGCCAGGTGTGAGCACCGTACAGTATTCTGGTGCTCCTGGTGCCGATGATCCTAACATTTTTATCCGTGGACAAGCTTCTCTCAACGGTTCCAATCCATTGATACTGGTAGATGGCGTGGAACGTAGCTTCACACAAATCGACCCAAACGAAGTGGCGGACATCACAGTGCTTAAAGATGCCTCAGCTACTGCCGTGTATGGTGTACGTGGTGCCAATGGTGTTATCTTAGTCACTACCAAGCGCGGCACAGAGGGTAAGACCCACATCTCTGCCACAACATCGTGGGGCTTGCAGACTGTCACAAACTTCATCAAGTTTGCCAATTCTGCTACCTATGCTATCACTTTCAACCGCGCACGACTGACAGATGGCAGTAATCCTCGTTTTTCCGACGAGGTGATACAACACTTCTGGGATCATGACCAGCCACTGATATATCCTGATGTGGACTGGATTGACTATATGATGAAAGATATGGCTTTGCAGAGCCAGCACAACATCAGCGTCTCGGGTGGCAATAAGGTGGCTCGCTACTTCGTTTCCTTAGGTATGCTGGATCAGGATGGTCTCTTCAAGACACTGGGAGAGGATCCGAAGTCAAACTTCTCATACCAGCGATACAACTATCGTGCAAATCTCGACATCAATCTCGGTAAACTCCACCAGTTGTCTGTCAACATCGGCGGCCGTGTGGAGAACAAACGGTCTATTGGTGGAGGAGAAATGAACTTGTTCAACTACCTAATGGACTCGCAGCCTTTCTCTGGCGCAGGCATCGTAGACGGCAAATGGATAAAAACCAATCCACTCTATATCTCAAATGAGGATGCCGTGAGCGCCCGTGACGGACTGGATACTTTCTATGGACAGGGATATAGTCAGCAGACAACGAATGTGTTGACTGCCGACATTATATATAAACTTGATTTGGGATTCCTCACTAAGGGTCTTGACTTTAGACTGAAGGGCTCCTACAACTCTACCTATTACCAGACTAAAGACCGTACCTGCGGACAACCGGCACAATACACTCCTATCATCCAGGACGACGGCACTATAGCTCTGCAGCGTAAGGGCGACTACTGGAATCTGGGTTACAATGAATCAAGCTGGCCTGACCGCAACTGGTATGCCGAAGCAAGCCTGAACTATGCCCGCAGTTTCGGAAACCACAACGTGACGGGACTGCTACTCTATAACCAATCGAAGACTTACTATCCCGGCGACAGCCAGAACAACGAATATATCTCTATCCCAAAGGGATATATCGGACTGGTGGCTCGCGCCACTTACGACTATAAGCACCGCTACATGCTCGACATCAACATGGGCTATAACGGGTCGGAAAACTTTGCCAAGGGTCACCGCTACGGTCTTTTCCCTTCTGCATCTGTGGGATGGACCATTTCAGAAGAAAGTTTCTGGAAGCCTCTGCTGCCTGTAGTCTCCTACCTGAAGCTACGCGCGTCATACGGTACGGTGGGTAACGACAACTGTCAGGGTTATCGTTTTCTCTATCTGCCGGCTGCATGGAAAATCACAGAGGGATTTTATAATAATCCGGACTCCTTTGCCGGTTATAACTTCGGTACGACAAATACGACGTTTCTCAACGTGGCGCGCGAGTACTCTTCCGCTTCACCGGATGTGACTTGGGAGACGGCAAGAAAGCAGAACTATGGCTTTGATATGCATCTGTGGAAAGACCGCATTAGCATCGGCTTTGATTACTTCACTGAGGATCGCAAGAATATCCTAATCAACAACGAGTCGATGATTCAGGCTCCTACCGCCGTACGTCCGTCATTTATCAACTATGGCAGGGTGAAGAATCATGGCTATGAGATCACAATGAAGTATGCCGACAAGATTGGTAACGACTTCCGGTTTGAGATTTCACCATCGGTGTCATATTCAAAAAACAGGATTATAGAACAGGCCGAAATCAAGCGCGCCGACAAACTGGTGAAGGCTAACAGCTATATGGGTAAGAAGCTGGGGCTGAAGGAAGATGCCGTGGTGTCCCCCGACTGGACTTATTATACCGGGCACTCTATTGGCGAACGCAAGGGATATAAGTTTTTTGAGTTCTATGAGCAGGGCAAGACTGAGGAAAGATACATGGCTGCATTTGGCCAAAAGCTGCCCAAACAGTTGGTGAGTGACCTCAAGGATGGCGATCCCGTGTATATAGACCTCGATGGTGACGGGATAGTGACTGAAGAGTACGACCAGATGTTCCTCGGCAAGACAGACCGTCCGGACTATACCTTCTCGCTGAACGTGTATCTGGAATACAAGAACTTTGATCTGACCATGTTGTGGGCAGGTGCCACGCATGTTGCCCGAAGCCTTGATGGCGTCTACCGTCAAGCCTTTGGTCAGCAATACCACTCGTCGCTGCTGCAGTGGGTGGTGGACAATGGCTGGACAGAGGATCACCGCGACGCCAAGCTGCCACGACTGACTTTTATGAATGAAAAGCAATATCAGGCTCACTCCGACATATGGGATTATGATGCCAAATACCTGCGTCTGAAAAACTTAGAGATTGGCTATAACATTCGCCGACCAAAGTGGTTCCCTACGCTGGAGTCGATGCGCATATACCTAAACGGCTCCAACCTCCTGACGTTTACTCCGCTCAAGGCTAACGATCCTGAGAATATGGGAGGCGGCTATATGCAGTATATCAAGTACCCGCTCACGCGTATTTTCAACTTGGGTGTCAAACTTAATTTCTAATAGAATAATATGAAAAAGATATATCAAATTATTCAGAAGGTTTTTCTTCTATCCTGTATGCTGATGATGCAGGTGGCTTGCGTGGATGAATTGAAAGTAGGAGACGGGTTCTTGGACAAGGCTAAGGGTGAAGATGTCAATGAGGACCTGATCTTCTCAAAGAAAGTATATACGGAATACCTGCTTTGGCAGTGCTATGAGGGACTTTATTGTCCTTTTAAGAGCTGCTACACCCTGAATTCGGGTGTGATGGAATCCTTGTCGGACATTATGCATTCCGAACTGGGATGGGACGACATAGGCCGCATGTTCTATACAGGTAATCTGAGGGCTGCCAACGCTAATCCGGGTTGGTGCCAGAGCCGTTTTGCCTTTATCTCGCAGGGTGGCATACAGAATATGAGTAATACTTCCAAGCGAAGCATCTGGAACTGTGTGCGCGACTGTGAGCTGCTGATAGACAATGTGGATCGTGTGCCAGACATGACCAGTGCCGAAAAGAATCGGTTCAAGGCAGAGGCTAAGGTCATACTGGCTACGAAGTACTTGGATGGTATACGCCACTTTGGCGGTCTGCCCATCGTGGACCACGCTTTTAAAGGTGAAGACCAGCTGAAAGAGGGGCGTGCCACAATAGAAGAGACGGTGAACTTCGCTGTCCGCCTGCTTAATGAGGCCATTGATGAGCCTAACTTGCCATGGTATCTGTCAGACGCTGACCGCGCCACATGGGATGGCCGCGTCACGAAGGCTTCGGCAGTCGCCGTGAAGGCCAAATTGCTGGATTATGCTGCCAGCCCCATTTTCAATAGTGACAAGCCCTATTGCACTGAAGAACCTCAGGACGCCGTGAAAAAACTTCAGGTGTGGTATGGCAACTATGATGTCAAGCGTTGGCAGGACGTAGTGGATGCCTGTGAGCAGTTCTTTACCTTGAACAACCAGAATAGCAACTACTACCAACTGGTTCAGGCCACTACCAAAGACGAGGACGGCTACCGTATGGCCTTCCGCAAGGCTTACCGCAGCCGTGGCAACCGTGAGGTTCTGCTGTCAGTCCACGACCGTGTTTATATGAAAGAATGGGATCAGAGTCCTGCTAACGTATGGCATTCAGGAGCTATTGCAGCGACGCTTGACTGGATGGAGATGTTCCCTTGGGCTGACGGAAAGAATTTTGATGGTCAGAAGTACTACAACCAGAGGCCGGCACAAAAAGACATCTTTGCCAACCGCGACCCACGCCTATATGAGTCAATGCTCGTTCAGAAGAAAGATTTCAAGTGGCAGCTCTATGGGCCGTCTAATCCTGTACAGCTCTGGGAAGGAGGTGAATTCGCAATCAGTGGCGGTACATGGGCATCCAACACCTGCCGTCCACATGGATTCCCCACTTATAAGTACGTGCTCGATCTTGGATCCGACGACCAGGGCGGACAAGGCATCATCGACGATGAGCCTGTGCAGTATGCTTACGTGCGTCTGGCAGAGATATACCTTATCTATGCGGAGGCTTTGGCCGAGACCGGGAAGCTTGCAAAAGCACTGGAGCAGGTGAACATTGTCAGGGCACGTGTCGGCCTGCCGAATATAGAGACCGCCAATCCCTCTCTGTCACTCACTACAAACAAGAATAACCTGATAAAGGAAATCATGCGGGAACGTGCCTGTGAGCTTGGCTTTGAGTTTGAAAACCGTTTCCATGACATGAACCGCAGACTGATGATAGATGATTTCAAAAAGCCTCTGCGCGGAATGCGTATCTACTGGATTGACGATAACGGTAATCGTGTGGAACGCAAATGGAATCCTGACACCGAGGCTTTCCCGACAAAGTTTGAGTATGTGCCTTACGAGATTGGGGAGAAGAGTGGTACCCCACGCTTCGTATGGAAGCATCCGGAGACATGGTCTAACAAGTGGATCTTGGCACCTCTGCCACCCGATGAAATCAACAAGAATTACGGATTGACCCAAAATCCAGGGTGGAACTAAAGGTAGAATACGCATAAATAATAATAGTAATCAATATGAACAACAATATTTTGCTCAAGGCTATCATAGCGATGACTGGACTACAGTGTGCCATGATAGGCATAAGGGCACAGAGCAGCCTGGTGGATTACCAGAAAGGGAAGGTGGATTTGGGCGTAGGTGTAGTTCAGAGCCAGAAGCTGTCTACCGTTGCCAGCCAAACGATATCCGGCGAGGAACTGCAAAAAACAGCTGCATTCACATTGAAGGACGCACTGTATGGCCGACTGTTGGGACTGACAGCCCTGAAGAATGGCAAGTTTGAGGGTGACAACAACTTTGGCGCCCGATTGAATATTCGAGGAACGAGTACAACTTCTGAGAATAAGGTGCTGATATTGGTAGACGGCATAGAGCGGTCTATCGACTATTTGACACCCAATGAAGTAGAGTCAGTCACCGTGCTGCGTGATGGCGCGGCTACGACTCTCTATGGTTACGAGGGGCTGAATGGTGCCATCCTGGTTAAGACTAAGCATGGCACGGTCGGGAAACCGGCGGTCTGCGCTAATTACAGCCATATGTTTACTTTCAATCCACAGGTAGCAGCGTTTGTTGATGCCCCGACGTACGCTATGGCAATGAACAAGGCTCGCCTGAATGACGGATTGACACCGATGTATAACCAGACAGAGCTGACCGCTTTCGCCAATGGCAGTCTGCCTTACTACTATCCTAATGTGGATTGGCAGAAAGAAGCTCTCAGGGATATTGGGTCTGAAAATCTGCTAAATTTGTCGATCAAGGGTGGAAACAATCGCTTGCAATACTTCACTTTGCTGGACTATACAGACAGCCGTGGCCTCTTGAAAAATACCAAGCAGAATGAATTTGACTCCCAGTTGAAGTTTTCCAAGGGCAATATTCGTGTCAATATTGATGCTGTGCTGACAAAGACAACTATCATGCAGGTGAACTTGTTCGGATCTCTGCTCGAGACCAATCGCCCTGCAGGCGTCACGGCAGACGGAGTATTTGATATGTTCTATCGTGTTCCATCTTCCGCTTTCCCTATAAAGAACGATCCTGATGGAGAGCTGGCTGACATCTGGGGAGGAAACACTACCTATGGAACTAATAACGTGGTGGCACAGATTCAGGCTTCCGGATTTCAAAAGAGCCATGCCCGAGAGTTTCAAGGCGACCTGACACTCAAACAGGATTTGGGAGCCGTGTTGAAAGGGCTCTCTGCCTCTTTACGCTTTGGATACAACAATTACTCTGAAATATATGAAAGCAACACGATGGGATTCATGTATGGATACCAGCGCTATACTTTCGACGGCAATGGCAACCAAATTGGTCTGACAACATATTCTGCTGGAGACAAGACAGATAACCTCTCGTTCAACTATTGGCTGAATCAGCATTCTCGATCATCCTATCTCGCTGTGTCTGCTGATTACAAAACCAAGTTCAAGGACGACGACAACTTTAACGCATCGCTGATCTGGAACCAGAAGAACATAACGTCTAACGGACGGTACCAGACCTTCAACCGCATGAACTGGTTGCTGAACATGCACTACGACCTGAAAGAGAAATACGTAGCTGACCTGACGTTAGGTCTTAACGGCTCTAATCGCTCTTACCCTGAAAAGTGGTCCCTGTCGTCAGCGTTGTCACTGGGATATATCTACGCCGACAACAATGACGCACTGGTCAACTTCGGCAAGTTGCGTCTGTCAGGGGCTATTCAGCATCTCGACTATGTGCCTATCAACGGTATATGGCTGGAAAACTATGATGGAGGTGGTGGCGACTATTACTTCGGTGCCGGTGTCGGCTCTCAGACTTGGGGCACGTTTATCTCTTACCAGCCTACACGCCACTTTGACCTTGAAACGGCCTATAAACTGAACATCGGTACCGACCTGCAACTGATCAGGAGCATCGATGTGACGCTGGATGCCTACTATCAGTTGCGTGACAAGATCCTTATGTCGGTCAATGGATTGAACTCTACGGTGGTAGGTATTCCGTCGGGCTATGTCAACTGGGGGCGTGTGGCAAGCTATGGCGTGGAGTTTGGCGTTAACTGGGTTAAAAAGCTGAATAAGGACATGCGTTTCAACGTCGGCGGTCAGCTCACCTGGGGGCGTAACCGTATCATGCGTACTATTGAGAACGTGGCCTATGACTACCTATCGTCAGTACATGGCAGAGTGAATCAGGCATGGGGACTGCAAACGTCAGGCTTCTTTAGCGATGATGCCGACATTGCTAATTCCAACGTGCAGCAATTCGACTACTGTAAGCCCGGTGACTTCAAATATAAAGATCAGAACGGCGATGGTGTCATCAATGAGAACGATGTGGTGAAAATGGGCTACGACACCTCAACGCCAGAACTGAACTATGCCTTCAATCTTGGTTTCAAGTACAAGAACATAGGTTTTAATGTACTGTTGCAGGGCGCCGGAATGTTCACCCAGTACTGTGGAACAACTGGAATGTGGACTCCGCTGATAGACGGCACTAACCTGTCGCAGGAATACTACGACAACTGTTGGGATGTAAGTAGCAGTCCGAAGTATCCCCGCCTGACATCGCAGAACAACAACAATAACTACCGGGCCAATGACGTGTGGTGGAAAAATGTCAGCTTCTTCAAGCTACGCAATTGTGAGCTATACTACATGCTGCCGCAATCGCTCTTTTCGCATGTTGGGCTGTCGCAATGTAAAGTCTTCGTAAAAGGCGAGAACCTGTTTACACTCAGCAACATCAAGGATATGGATCCAGAGAACATCGGTACTGGATATCCCATTCTGAAAGGTGTCAATTTGGGCGTTTTGCTAACTTTTTAAAAACATGATTTCATTATGATAAAGCTAAAACATATCTGGATAATGACTGGTATGACCATGTTGCTGGCCAGCTGTGTAGACCTTGACTATAGCGAGGTGACCACCAATGATGAGAAATGGGTTTACCAAAGTCCTTCATACGGCATAGAGCGCCTGGTATCGAGCATCTATGCGCGCATACCGAATGGTATAGACAAGAACTTCGAAGGCGGCAGCGGTCCCACTTATGCGGCTGCATGTGATGAGGCTGATTGCGCTTTGTCTAACTCCGACATAAGAAAATTCTACAATGGTGGCTGGAGTCCTGTCAATCCTTTTTCTTTCACGTGGGAGAATAGCTACAAGGCTATTGCCGAAGCCAACAATTTCCTGGAGAAACTGGACAAGATAGACCTTTCAGCCTATTCACACAACAACGACTATCAGGCCATGAAGAACAAGTTTGAGTTGTTTGAGTATGAAGCGCGGTTCTTGCGTGCATATTTCTATTTCGAGTTGGTCAGAGCCTACGGTGACGTACCTTTCACATTGAAATCCCTGACCAATGACGAAGCCAATCATCTGAGCCGCAAGTCTGCTGTAGAGATAATGGACTGGATAGTGGATGAGATGGACCGCATAGCCGATTATCTTCCCATAACCTATGCTACAGAACTGAACACCGACATTGGTCGCGCCACTAAGCCCATGTGCCTTGCCTTGAAGGCTCGCACACTGCTTTACAAGGCTTCGCCGCTATTTAACACCACCAACAAGAAAGAATGGTGGCTCGAAGCAGCCCGAGCCAATCACGACCTGCTGGTGAGAGCCGACAATTGGGGCATCAAGCTTGGCAAGTATTCCGATATCTGGGGACCCAATAATGGCGACGGCACAGAAGTCATTTTTGCCGAGAAGCAGGGTGCACTTAGCAGCTGGGAGAAGTACAACTATCCCGTCGGTGTGGAGAACGGACAATCAGGTATGTGTCCCACACAGACATTAGTGGATGCATATGAGTATAAAGACAGCCGAGAGACCTTTGGCAGCCGCCATGCGGCCTCGACCATCAGCATGGGTGCGGGCGATCCTTACGAAGGTCTCGACCCACGTTTCGCCATGACCATTGTCAGGAATGGAGACCTGTGGCCAAACTATAACACGAATCCCATTGAAATCTTCGAGGGAGGACGGAATGCCTCACCGCTGACCAATGCCACACAGACAGGTTATTACCTGAAAAAATATTGTGATCCGAATGTAAACACCTCTACCAATAATGCCACTCAGACACCGCATGCCTGGGTGCTGATGCGACTGGGAGAGTTCTACCTGAACTATGCTGAGGCTATGTTCAATTACTATGGAGATGCTAATACCAAGGGCGATTTCACCATGACCGCGAACGATGCCGTGAACAAGATTCTCGACCGCGAGGACGTGCAGATGCCTCACTGGACTGACAACACCGACTGGATGGCCCGCTACGAGCGTGAGCGAATGGTAGAACTGGCTTTTGAAGACCATCGCTTTTGGGACATCCGCCGCTGGAAACAGGGCAACAGTCAGAAGCAGGTGAAAGTGTTGCGCTTGAGCAAGAACCAAAATGGCGACTTGCTGATGACGCGCTCCACGTTAAACCGTGGATGGGATGACAAGTTCTACTTCTTCCCTATTCCTTTCTCCGAATTGAACAAGAACAGTCATCTGATACAAAACCCAGGATGGGGCAATTAGTAACCAAATCAACCTCTAAGAATATGAACAGAAATATATTTTCCGTCTTGACAGTCGTGCTGACAATGGCCGTGTGCCTCACGTCATGCTCTGACGAAGAAAGCGAGAATGCATCCGGATTATCCATAGCGGCATTTTATCCTACCATTGTCATGGATGGAACAGAAGTGGAAATAACAGGTAACGGCCTTTCAACTGCAACCGATGTGGTCTTTCCCGGAGGACAGTCAGCTAAGGCCATAAAGTATGTCGGCGACGACAGGTTGATAGCCACGGCTCCTGCCGATGTGGCAGATGAAGCCGATGTGCTGACGGTGAAAACCGAGGGTGGGGAGGTGCAGAGTAGGCAGACTATCCGCAAGGCTAAGCCTGCCGTGAGATATTTCAACCCTTCCGACAAAGCCAAGACCTACGAAGATCTGCAGATTGAAGGCAATGACTTCTTGCTTGTAAGATCTGTCGAAATGGGAGAAGGTGACAACGCCGTGAAGGTAGATGCTCTCGACTTCAAGCGCCTGTCTAACACCAATATCACCTTGACGCTGCCCGGGGAGACTCCCATTGGCAGCAGCATCCCAGTGAAAGTGCATTTCGAGAATGGCGAGCAGATGACTTTAGGTAATCTCGGTATCGAACAGGGCGTCAAGCCTGGTGGAAAATGGGTCGAGAAGGAGATTGAGCTCTACAACGGTGGCGATGTCGTAATGGGCGGATGGAGCGGCTACATCAACAACATTTCTGCCAGTGCTTTTGCCAATGCAAAGATAGGCGATATCATCAGGGTTTATATCAAGGATCCGGTTGAGGGTTGGCAGCAGGGGTCATTTAAGAATGGCTCCACGTGGGGCGGCCTGACCGACGAGCTTGGCGTGATAGGTCTTTCGGATACTGATTTCGAGCGTGGCTACTACGAGATGGCTATCGACGAAGTTACGCTGCCACAATTGCTGGAGTCTGGGCTCATCGTCAGCGGTTGCAACTACACGGGCACCAAGGTGGTGCTCGTCACCAATGTGTGGGTGAACAACGATGACCAGCCTGCCGAGAAAGAGCTCTACAATAGCGGCGATGTCGTAATGGGTGGATGGAGCGGCTACATCAACAACATCCCCGCCGATGCTTTTGCCGATGCGCAGGTAAGCGATATCATCAGGGTTTATATCAAGGATCCGGTTGAGGGTTGGCAGCAGGGGTCATTTAAGAATGGCTCCACGTGGGGCGGCCTGACCGACGAGCTTGGCGTGATAGGTCTTTCTGATACTGATTTCGAGCGCGGCTACTACCAAATGATCATTGACGATGTCACACTGCCGCAGTTGAAGGAGTCGGGACTCATCATCAGCGGTTGCAACTACACGGCCACCAAGGTGGTGCTCATCTCGAATCATTAGAAGCGTTGCTGAGAAAAATTTCTGTATCCCTGATATCTGACAAAAATACTATATTCAGATACTATTCTTATGAGGGATGAGTTATTAATTGAAAAAGAATTAAGTAAGTACTGTGGAAAGAAAAATTAAATTTTTATTTGTATTTGTAATCATGCTGGCAGGCATGCCGTGTTCTAAGGGTGGCGATCTTGGTGATCAAGCACCGCAGCCCCCAGAGAATCAGGAGAATCAGGGCAGTCAGAATACCCCCGACACACCTGATCAGCCATCGGTAGGCGACAGCAAACATTCGCCTGAAACAGCGAAACTGCTGGATTACCTGAAGAGCATCTATGGAAAAAAGACGCTTTCTGGAGCTTGTGCTAACGTAAACTGGAACACCAACGAAGCTCAGTGGGTATACAAGCATACAGGCAAGTGGCCCGCCATCAATAACTTCGACTTCATCCATCTGCCGTTTTCAACGCCAGGCGGCTGGATAGACTATTCCAACACCAAGGTGGTCGAAGACTGGCACAATGCAGGTGGTATCGTGTCTATTATGTGGCACTGGAATATGCCTGCCAACAATGGGATCGACTGGTCGTTCTACTATGGCAGCGATCCAGACAAGACCAGCTTTGACATCAGGAAAATCAATGATGAGAGCACTCCTGAGTACAAGCGCATGATTAAGGATATTGACCAGGTGGCCACCTATCTCAAGATCCTTCAGACTAAAGGTATCCCCGTCATCTGGCGTCCGCTCCATGAGGCCGGCGGACGCTGGTTCTGGTGGGGCATGGACGCAGCTGCCTGCCGTAAGTTGTGGCAAGTCATGTATAAGCGTTTCGCCGATGCCGGTATCAACAATCTCATCTGGGTGTTTACCCCTGCGGCAGCCTGGAACGAGCCTTACAGTAAGGGCTTCGACTATTATCCGGGTGATGAGTATGTTGACATCGTCGGTATGGATGTTTATAATCAAAGTGATGCCGGAGAATGTTATCGTCTCGATTATAAGTTTCTGAATGAGCAGAGTCCAAACAAGATGGCTGCGCTCACCGAGTGTGGCAACGTGGCCACCATCTCGAGTCAGTGGAAGGCAGGAGCCAAGTGGCTGTACTTCATGCCTTGGTATGACTATGAGCGCACCAACGCCCCGTCATCGGCAGCTTTTAATGAGGAATCGCACAGCAATGCTTCCGTCTCATGGTGGAAGGATGCTTTTAACTGTGATTTCGTTCTATCGCGTGATGAAGTTAAATACTAATAGGATATATGAGAAAGATTTTTAGCAGAATGGCCATTGTGGGCGGCATGCTCGCCTTGATGGTGATGCCTGTAAAGGCACAGAAATGGGAACATCTGGCAGACGCGCCGCAGATGGGATGGAGTACATGGAACAAGTTTCAGGGCAACATCTCAGAGGACATCATCAAAGGTATTGCTGATGTAATGGTTGAGTCTGGTCTGCGCGACGCGGGCTATACCTATATAAATATAGATGACTGCTGGCACGGGAAGCGCGACGCGGATGGTTTTATCCAGGCAGACTCGGTAAAGTTTCCTCACGGCATGAAGGCCTTGGCAGACTATGTGCACAGCCGTGGACTCAAACTTGGTATTTATAGTGATGCTGGCACAGAGACGTGTGGAGGCATGCCCGGCTCTCTTGGTCATGAATATCAGGATGCCATTCAGTATGCGCGCTGGGAGGTGGACTATCTGAAATATGATTGGTGCAACACCACAAATATGAATCCACAAGGTGCCTATCAACTCATCAGCGATGCGCTGCGTTCGGCCAGACGTCCTATTTTCCTCAGCATGTGCGAATGGGGCAGCAGCCATCCATGGAGATGGGCGAGGGAAATCGGACACTCGTGGCGTACCACTCCCGATATCTGGTGCAACTTTGATTCGCTGCGCGTTTTCCCAGGCTACAGCCAGTTTGGTGTGATGCAGTGCATCCAGTTAAATGACTCGCTGCGACAGTATGCAGGCCGTGGCTACTGGAACGACCCGGACATGCTGGAAGTGGGTAACGGCATGACCGAGAACGAGGACCGTGCCCACTTCACCATGTGGTGTATGATGGCCAGTCCACTCATTCTCGGCAACGACCTGCGCTCAATGAACGAAGCCACACGTAGCATCATTATGAACAAGGAAATGATTGCTATTGACCAGGACACGCTGGGCATTCAGGGACTTCACTATTGCAATCACGGCGCCCTGCAGTTCTGGTTCAAGCCGCTAGGAGGTGGAGACTGGGCTTTCACGATACTAAATCCCACGAAAAAGGATATCACCTACGAATTGAACTGGCAAGACTTTAACCTTACAGACACACAGGTGAGCAAGCTGAGCACCAACTTCGACACTAAGGTCTATAAGGTGTACAACCTATGGACGCACAAGATGGAGGGCAAGACCAGTAAGAAGAGCAAGGCAGAACGTAAGCTGGCCATCAAAGCGCACGACGTGATTGCATATCGTTTAATTAGATAAAATATACAGAATTGAAAAAATGGATAATCCTGATGGCCTGGATGGCCATTGCATGCATGGATGCACAGAACGTGCGTGAAACAATCAGGCTCGATGACGGGTGGAAGTTTGCCCTTGGCAACGCTGCCGACCCCAAGAAAGACTTCGGTTGTGGAACAGAGTATTTCAACTATCTGACGAAGGCCAACTCTATACACAACGAGGGACCATATGCTGCCAAATTCAATGATTCGACATGGCAAGAGGTTAGGGTACCACACGACTGGGTTACCACTCTACCCTATGCTAAGGCAGCAAGTCACTCGCATGGCTACAAGACCGTTGGCTATAAATATCCTGAAACGAGTGTGGGATGGTACAGGAAGACAATAAATATCCCTGCCAGTGACCTTGGCAAGCATATCGCTCTGCAGTTCGACGGCATCTTCCGCAATGCCCGTGTTTGGTTCAATGGTTTTTACATGGGCTCAGAGCCCAGCGGCTATGCCACGCAGGTGTATGACGTGACGGAATATGTGAACTATGGTGGCGACAACCTGATTTGCGTTCGTGCCGATGCCACACTCGAAGAAGGTTGGTTCTATGAGGGAGCAGGTATCTATCGCGATGCATGGCTGCTGAAATCGGCTGCCGTAAGCGTGGCACCTTTTGGGATATTTGTCTATGCCGGCCTGAAGCAGCCCTACGACAAGGCTGTCATACATGTAGAAACAGAGGTGAACAACTGCTCCATGACCACGCAGCAGTGTGAAGTGAGCCACCGGTTGCTGGATGCCGATGGACGGGAAGTGGCCAAGTCGGCAACCTCAACGCTAACGCTTAAGGCGAAACAAACACTCAACGCTCAATGCTTAACCATGAACTTAAACGCCCCCCATCTGTGGAGCCCCACCGATCCCTATTTATATAAGGTGCAGACAATGGTGAAAGTGAATGGCCGTGTGACCGACGTGTATGAAACCACTACAGGCATACGCGACATAGCGTTCGATGCCAACCACGGATTCTTGCTCAACGGCCAGCCTCTGAAACTGAAGGGTGTGAACCTGCATCAGGACCATGCCGGTGTGGGAGCCGCTATCCCTGATGCCCTGCAGGCATGGCGCATCACACAGCTAAAGAAGATGGGATGCAACGCCTACCGTTCCTCGCATAACCCGATAACGCCTGCGATGCTGGATGTCTGCGACCGTGAGGGTATACTCGTGATTGACGAGAACCGACTGACAGGCATCAACGAGGAGCATCGGCGACTGCTGGAGCGAATGATCAAGCGCGACCGTAATCACCCAAGTGTCATTCTCTGGAGTGATGGCAACGAGGAATGGGGCATGGAGAACACCGTCCAGGGCACTCGCGTCGCATCGGCCATGCGCGAATATACCCATCTGCTTGACCCAACACGCCATTCCACCATTGCGAATGCAGGCGGCAGGGAGTTGATTAAGGGTCTCGACGTGGTAGGATTCAATTATATCGTGCAGAACGATGTGGACAACCAAAAAAAGGATCATCCCACATGGAAGATTGTAGGCACGGAAGAGACCACTGGATGCGGCACGCGAGGCTGGTATTTTAATGACAAGAAATATCCCGGCAGGATGGTGAGCCTGAACCGCACCATGGAACAGAATTACGAGAACATCATTGAGCGCGGATGGAAATTCTATGACGAGCGCCCCTGGGCGGCAGGACTGTTCTATTGGACAGGTTTCGACTATCGGGGAGAGCCCAACCCACTCAGCTATCCCGCTCACGACTCAGAGTTTGGCATTCTGGACTATTGCGGATTTCCTAAGGACGAGGCTTACTACCTGAAATCATGGTGGACCGACGAGCCCGTGCTGCATATCTTCCCCCACTGGAACCTACACGGCCATGAGGGCGAGAAGGTAGAAGTGTGGGCCTACAGCAATTGCGACGAAGTGGAACTGACGGTGAACGGCAAAAAACTTGGCCGCCAACCCATGCCCCATAATGGACACCTGAAGTGGAAGACCGTCTATCAGCCTGGCAAGGTGGTGGCGGTGGGCTTCAAAAACGGCAAGCGCATCCTCACCGAGAAGATTGAAACCACAAAGCCTGCAGCGAAGATTGTGATGAAAGCTGACCGTCAATTGATTACTGCCGACGGTAGGGATCTCAGCGTGGTGACTGTTGAGTTGCACGACCAGAAGGGGTGCATCGTACCCGACGCCTGCAACATGCTAAAATTTACGCTGGAAGGCAATGGACGCATACTGGGCGCAGGCAATGGTGACCCGCAGTACATGGGCGAGGATCATCCAAAAGGCGAAGACTGCCGGGCTTTCTGCATTCCAGCCTTCAACGGGTTGGCACAGGTGCTGATACAGAGCAGCCAAGAACCTTCAGTGCTCCGTCTGACAGCCAACAGCGACGGACTGAAAACAGGAGTCATACTCATTACTACAAAATAATCCTCATCGGTAATTATAGAAAGACCGGCCAAGTAAAAAATAGGTGTAACTCACCTGACTTCGTCAATGCGTCACCCTGAATCGAGAATAAGTTTTTGGAAAATAGTCACGTACAGACTTTAGCTCCCCATGGAGCTATGGTGCTGAGGTGATTGGGACAGCCATAAGAGCAAGCAAGTTTGCTGGCCCCCAAACCGCAGCCCCCCCCCCGAACGGGGGCAAAGCCACCCAATGACGAAAAATTACAGTGCATAA
>R21__coassemble_348_pt1 | contig 38851 bp, 36 predicted proteins | sample R21__metabat2_high_PE_018 | metagenome-assembled genome bin R21
GTTCTCACCGATGATCTTCAGCAGACAGATCCTGCCGCTCTTTCCCCGCTGCAAAGGCACGAGATCGCGGATGCGTCCCAACTTGCGTGTTGTCTTTCTCTGAATCAGCTCAGCCAATTCCTTTTGCGTATATTCCACGGTCCAACGATAGAAATCCGTGGTCTCCTGATCATAGTCGTTGAGCACTTGCGACAGTACTTCTCTGTCTTGCGTATTGCAGAATGCCGGTGGCGTGGAGCGTATCCATCGCTCCGCCGCAGCCTCTACCGTCAAGTCGGGAACCAGCGCATCACTGCTATTGTTATTGCTATTGTTGTTGTCTTTGTCTTCCTGACTATTAACCATTTCAGCCGTGTCTGTTACCGCTTTCAGGTAAGTCTTCGGACTGTTTTCCCAGCAATATTGAAATTCTTCTGTCACGCCGCCGCAACATTTCGAGAAGCGTGTGTCACAGATCTCACCTTCGGAAGTCAGAATCTCACCTCTTGTCAGTCTGATGGCTTCCGCCACGTGCGGACTGGTCTCCTTGGTGATGCCCTGGTAGCGCTGACAATGGTCATCGGCACAGACGTCAAACAGCGTGTGGGCTTCACGGTCATACCATTTCACGATACGATCCTCGGCTTCCACCATCTCGGCAGCAGCTGTTATTCCTCGTGCTTTCATCTCGTCTGTCGGCTGCTCTCCTTTCCGTTTTACCATCTGAGCCAGCAGCCATGACCGCGAGATAACCGCGTGAGCCTTGAGCAGTTCCAGACTCGATGTCGCACTCATTTCACTCGATATCACACTCTCCAGGTATTTCTCCACTGGCAGCTCATTGACAGTGCATACCTTGTCGCCGTTCTGAATGAGATGCAGCGTACCCAAGAAAGTCTGAGTCTCTTTGCGCTCCCAGTGAAAGTTCACGCCTATGGTCACATCGCTCAGCGAGAACGACGCATCATCTGCCAAAGGCGAGAAGACCAGCTCGGGATATACCTCGTTGTTCCACTCAATGCCGCGGGGTGTCATCTCCACCGTCTGAGCGCCTACAGCCTTGCGTCCCAGTACCGTGTAGGGGCCATTCAATGCGAAATGAATGGTCACGCCACTGACGATTCCCACCTTCACTTGTGGTTCACAATGATATTTCCAACTCGATGATTCCATAGACATAATCCTATATAATAAGGTGTTAATGATGCAAAGATAGCTATTTTATGGCACAAAATCCCTACTTTACTCAAAAAGTTTGTATCTTTGCACTATGAATAGTACCATGAATAAGAAAAATCTCCTTGGCATGACACTGCCCGAGCTCAAGCAGGTGGCCGTGTCGCTTGGCATGCCTTCTTTCGCCGGAGGGCAGATGGCAAAATGGATCTACACCCAGCATGTGAGTTCCATCGACGAGATGACAAACATCTCCAAGGCCAACCGCGAGAAGCTCAACGAGTTCTATCAGATTGGTTGTGCAAAGCCCGTTGACGCCCAGCACTCCAAGGACGGAACCATCAAATATCTCTTCCCCGTAGTGACCACCGCCGGTGCTGACTCGGTACCGGCAGGCACCAAGTTTGTCGAGACGGTGTACATTCCCGAGAACGACCGTGCCACGCTCTGCGTCTCGTGTGAGGTAGGCTGCAAGATGAATTGTCTCTTCTGTCAAACCGGCAAGCAGGGCTTTGAGGGCTACCTCACCGCTACGGACATACTCAATCAGATCTACAGTCTGCCCGAGCGCGACAAGCTCACGAATATCGTGTTCATGGGACAGGGCGAGCCGATGGACAACCTCGACAATGTGCTGCGAGCCACCGGGATCCTTACCGCTTCCTATGGTTATGCCTGGAGTCCCAAGCGCATCACCGTGAGCAGTGTGGGACTTAAGGACAAGCTCAAGCGCTTCCTTGAAGAGAGCCAGTGCCATGTGGCCATCAGCCTTCACTCACCACTCCATGAGCAGCGCCAGGAGCTCATGCCGGCAGAGAGAGGCATGGCTATTGAGGACATCGTGGAACTGCTTCGCAACTACGACTTCTCGCATCAGCGCCGTCTCTCGTTTGAGTATATCGTCTTTGGCGGACTCAACGATTCCCAGGCTCATGCCCAGGCCATCGTGCGTCTGCTCCATGGCCTTGAGTGCCGTGTCAACCTCATCCGTTTCCATCAGATTCCTCACGTGCCCTTGCATGGAGCCAGCGAGGAGAAGATGGAGAGCTTCCGCGACTATCTCACACAGCACGGCATCTACACGACGATTCGTGCCAGCCGTGGGCAAGACATCTTTGCCGCCTGCGGACTGCTCAGCACGGCTAAGAAGAAAGCTGAATCATAAAAGAAACCGCACCGTTCCGTGAAGCGTATTGTCCATAGCGCCATGAGCCTCAGAAGAGCTCTATTGCTCTTACTGCTGTCAGCTCTTGTGAGTTGTCGCAACGGTAGCTTACTGCCCCGCTCCGGCGGACAGCTCTACGAAGTACTGCTTGTGGGCGACACAGCGGGCATGGTGCGCAGCACTCTCATTGCCGATGTGGAGGGCTTGCCGCAACCCGAATCGAGTTTCGACGTGTCGGAGGTCAGCACGAAGGCTTTCGGCAACACGCTCCGCTATACGCGCAACATTGTGATTGTTGACATCAATGCCGAGGCTTATACCCGTCCCTCCATCCGCAGCGAGCGCAATGTGTGGGCACAGCCTCAAACCGTGGTGCATATCGGAGCACCGTCGGCATCGGCGCTCCACAATAGCATCGACAGCATCGGGCGACGGCTGCGCATTCTTCTCAATCGCTCAGAGACAAGGAAACAACTCAGCATGTTGCGCCATGAGCGAAACGTTAAAGCAGAGAAGCTCGCCCGGAAGATGTTCGGCATAGAGTTGTGGATACCTGCCGACATGATTGCCAGCAAGCAGGGCAAGGACTTCCTTTGGTTGAGCAACAACTCAGCCACCATGATGCAAGATATCGTGGTCTATCGCGATTGGAGTCCTGTCAACGTTTCTGATGTGAAAGCTAATCCTGACGTTAGGACTACGGGCTATGGCGACAGCGAGGCTCGCTACTTCATTGGTGCCCGCGACTATATGCTCGGCCGCAACATCCTCGGCGAGACCGACAGTATGCACATGGCTACAGTCCCCGAAAGTGTACTGACCGATGGACGGGGCTTCTACCGCGGTTTGTGGATGATGACGGGCGATGCCATGGGCGGTCCGTTTGTCAGCCGTACGCTATCGTTGCGGCAGCCCGAGCGACGGGGCAACTTTGTTTGCCGTCATGTCGTCGTCGAGGGCTTTGTGTTTGCTCCGGGCAAGACCAAGCGCAATGCGGTTCGCCGTCTCGAAGCCGTGCTCTATACCATGAAGCAGGCTAAGCGCAAAGATCATTGATTTCAAACATTAAAATATTCAAGACTAATATATAAGACCAAACAACCATGAACAACAACAAAATACGCGTGGCCATCACCCACGGCAACACCAACGGCATCGGCTACGAGCTTATCTTCAAAGCTTTTGAGGAGACAGAGATGTTTGAGCTCTGCACTCCTATTATATATGGCTCTCCCAAAGTGGCCGCTTATCATAGCAAGGCACTGGGCATCAAGGACAACTTCACCATCATCAACGACGCCAGTGCTGCCCAGGAGGGTAAGCTCAACATTATTCCGGCTGTCGACGAGGAGATCAAGGTGGAGATGGGTATTCCCTCTTCCGATGCTACGCTGGCTGCCGTGAAAGCCCTCGACCGCGCCATCACCGATTACAAAGACGGCCTCTTCGATGTGCTTGTCTGTGCACCGGCCGACAAGGGTGAGGCTCATGTGGGTGGCTTCGACTTCCCACGCCGTGCGAAATATATCGAGCAGTGCATCGGTGAAGGTAAGAAAGCGCAGTGTCTGCTCATCAACGAAGACATGCGCTTGGCGCTGATGACTGACGAAATCAGGCTGAAGGATGTCCCTGCTGCCATCACTTCTCACGACATCATCGAGCAGGTGGCGATCCTCTTCACCACGCTGCGCCGCGACATGCGCGTCTCCAATCCCCGCATCGCCGTGCTTGCCCTTAACCCGGACGTTGACGGTAAGGCAGAGGGCAAGGAGGAGACTGAGGCTATCGTGCCAGCTATTCAAAAGTTGGCTGATGCCGGTGTCAACGTCTTCGGCCCTTGTCAGGCTGACCTCTTCTTCCAGCAGGGCGACTACTATCATTTCGACGCCATCCTCTCCATGTACCACGATCAGGGACTGGCGCCCTTCAAGACGCTCCATCCCGACAACAATGTCCGCTATCTTGGCGGACTGCCTTTGGTAGCTACGGCTCCCGACCTCTCTCCTTGCTACGACATCGCCGGACAGGGCGTTGCCGATCCCACGCCATTGCGCCACGCTATCTATGCCGCCATCGACGGCTTCCGCAACCGCTGTGCCTACGACGAGCCTCTGGCCAATCCGCTGCCTAAGCTCTATCACGAGAAGAAGGACGACAGCGAGAAGGTGCGCTTCTCCATTCCCAAGAAGCACGAGAATGCCATCAAGGAACGACTCGGCAACCGTCCCGCTCCTGTCGCCAAGGCTCAGGAAAGCAACGGCAAGGAACAATAACACACAATTAGCATACTACATCTCTCGACAGCATGAAAAAGAAATACCAGAACGGCTTCTTCATTTTTGGACTCATCGTCCTGATCATCATGGTCACCCAGCTTGACTTTGCTCAGGTATGGGCGGGACTGAAACATGCGGGCTACTGGTTTTTCGCCGTCGTAGCGCTGTGGATGTTTCTCTATGTGTTCAACACTTCCGCGTGGTATCTGATCATCAAGGGGGTGTGCAACCAGCCGTCGACCGACGGCAAGCCGGTGAAGCGCATCCCCTTTCTGTGGCTCTACAAGATCACGGTGTCGGGCTTTGCCCTCAACTATGCCACGCCAGGCGGACTGATGGGCGGCGAGCCTTACCGTATCATGGAGCTGGCTCCGAAGATTGGCACAGAGCGTGCCTCGTCGTCGGTGATTCTCTATGCCATGACCCATATCTTCAGTCATTTTTGGTTTTGGTTGCTCTCGGCCATCGTCTTTCTCTTTGTCCATCCCTTCTCCGTATTCTATACGGTGCTTATGCTGGCCATCATCTGTTTCTGCATTCTCGGTGTCTGGTTCTTTATGGTAGGATACCAAAAGGGCTTGGCCAACCGAGTGATGAACTTCCTGAGTCATCTGCCCATGATCAAGCGTTGGGCTACCCCGTTTGTCGAGCGGCATCGTGAGCAGCTCAATACCATTGACCGGCAGATCGCAGCCCTGCACAAGCAGCAGCCGCGCAACTTCATCGGAGCCGTGCTCTTGGAGCTTTCGTGCCGCATCTGTTCTGCTTTGGAGATTTTCTTCATTTTGCTGGTCCTCATGCCTCACGTCAACTTCATCTATTGTGTGCTCATTCTGGCTTTCACCTCGCTCTTTGCCAATCTGCTTTTCTTCATTCCTTTGCAGCTGGGCGGCCGCGAGGGTGGTTTCCTCATGTCCACTACCAGCTTGGGGCTCACAGCCAGTGCCGGCATCTTTGTGGCGTTGATCGTGCGTGTGCGTGAGTTGATCTGGACGGGTATCGGACTGTTGCTCATCAAACTGGAGAAGAGCTCGAAAGACAAATGATCGAAGTTGATGCGTTAATAGAGGACAAAGGCTTGCTCGTAGATCCCTTTTTGATAGCAATAGAATGATTTGCTTATGGCCTTACCACGTCGTCGAAATGTTCCTTGGCCCAGCTGATGAGTTGGTTGATGGCAGGGATGAGCGACTTGCCGGCGTCGGTGAGACTATACTCTACGCGTGGCGGCACCTCGGGATATACCTTGCGGTCAACGAGATGACTCCCGTTCAACTCCTTTAGCGTCTTTGATAGCATCTTCTGTGAGCAGTCACTCATGTGGGTGTGCAGCTCGTTGAAGCGCATCACCCCCGTCTCACTCGTGTTGAGCGTGTAAAGTACAAGCATCGACCACTTGTCGCCAAAGTGGCTGATGACCTGACGGATGGGACATGTGAGATATTCGGGATTGATTATTTTCTTTGCCATAACGCTTTTTGCTTACTTTATTGATTGCCATAAGAAAAATCTGTGGCTCGCCACAAATATTTCTTGTAAACCAGTGGAGAATACTTTGAGATAAAGTCTTCCTTATATACGGAATAGAGAATCCTGGCTTTAGAATTGCATCTTATTCCCCTTTTAGTCTTCTTATTTCCTTGTCGAAATCCGAGTCAATCTTCTGTGTCTTGTTGAAGATGTCGTATTCCTGCTCTGCTTTGGCTTTAGCCTCTGCGGCAGAGACCTTGCCTTTGTCGGGCAGGATTATGATAGTTGCGGAACTCCAGGAATTTGTTGACACTTGCTGAGAACTGATCCATGGTGAACGTATTCTCACGCTCGATGAGATCCTCGATGTAGTCGAAGAAACCGGTTACGGCACGCTCCAGACGCTTGATTTGCTCAGGCTGCAAATAGTTCTTTGCTATACTGACATCAGACTTCAACACGCGGCCGTCAGGGGTAAGTTTCCATGTGGTCAAGCCCATGTGGTCTTTCGTATGGTCGGCTCTCGTATAAACAATCTCTGCTGCCAAATGCGGCGCTCGCTGGCACGGATGGAACGTACGCGCTCAAGGAGTTCACGAAAATAGTCTTTACCAAAGACGGCGGTCCCCTGCTTGAGCCGCTCGTCGTCGAGAGCAAAGCCCTTGGTGATATACTCCTTCAACACCAATGTTGCCCACTCCAAACAGCTGCGCCATCGCTTTCTGAGTGCACCATATCGTACCATCTTTCACGACGACCTGCACCTTGCCTTGTTCGTCGGGCATACTGTAAAACAGAAACTGTATCTCGTTCTCCATTCTTTTCGTCTTCTACTTTCGTTCAATATGCAAATTTAATGTTTTTATTTGGATTTGCGAAATAGCATAATAAAAATCTGATTCGACTGAGGGCCTCTTTCGCTCGGTGAAGTCCAATCATTATCTTGGCTTCTTCAGGCCTTCGCTTTCTTATCTCTCCATTGTTGAATAAACTGACAAAAAACAGGCCTTATTTTGCGATTCTTTTCGACGAAGCCATCTCTCGCCGTGATTTTTCAAATTCTGAGCAGTCTTTTATAACTATTTGTGCATTAGGGCGTTATGTATCTGTGCATTTTCTCCCATTTCAAAAGTGCCTATTTCTGCTTGTCAAAGTGCCTTTCTGACCCTGTCATCTCGGGTTTTTGATGTGGTCATCACGGCTTTTTCATCGTGTCAAAAAGCCTTTCTGATCGCATCATCTCGGCTTTTTGATGACCATAACTCGATTTTTGCTCACCTTCTTCTCGCTTTTTCCTAAAAACCGCCTCTGTTTTTTCTCCAGGATGAAAGTCCAGGTGAAAGGTCTTTTGTCAAAAGGTTTTCTATTCAAAATAGCGATGCCGGCAAAATCATAGGGTAGGGGAAGCGGAATGCCGGATATTCTTTGTAACTTTGCATCGGGTTATACCTATTATATATAAGACATGAAACATATAGAAGTAGTGGCTGCCATTATCTGCCGGGGCAACCTGATCTTCGCCACGCAGCGCGGCTATGGCGAATGGAAAGACTGGTGGGAGTTCCCTGGTGGCAAGATGGAGGAGGGCGAAAGCCGTGAGGACGCATTGCGGCGGGAAATACGTGAGGAGCTGAATACAGAGATCTCTGTCGACCGGTTCGTCATGACGGTGGAGCACGACTATCCTGCTTTCCATCTTACGATGCATTGCTTTGCCTGCCATGTCCTTTCCGGGCACCTCGAACTCTTAGAGGCTGAGGATGCGCGTTGGCTATGGGAAGACAATCTCTGCGGTGTCCAATGGCTGCCCGCCGACCGCAAGGTGGTGGACTATCTGTGTTCCATACATTTGCTGGTCAAGTAAATCGTCTTTTTATAAGGAAAAGTTTGGTGGAACGGAAAACTTTTAGTAATTTTGCACGCTGTATGGGTATGTTATACCCTAAAACCAAAATAAAAATGACTTTAATATAGCTGGATGAAGAAAGACAATCAGAAGAATCAGTACCGCGTCAACGGTCAGATTCATGTACGGGAAGTACGAGTCGTAAGTGACGACGGCTCACAAGTAATGCCTACACGTCAGGCACTTGACTTGGCTCATCAACAAGGGGTAGACCTCGTGGAGATCTCGCCCAACGCTCAGCCACCCGTTTGTCGTCTCATCGACTATAGCAAGTTCCTCTATCAGCAGAAGAAGCGTGCCAAAGAGATGAAGCAAAAGCAGGTGCGTGTGGAGGTGAAGGAGATTCGTTTCGGACCTCAGACCGATGACCATGACTACCAGTTCAAGCTCAAGCACGCGAAGGAATTCCTCGAAGAGGGCAACAAGGTGCGCGCATACGTGTTCTTCCGCGGTCGTTCCATCCTTTTCAAGGAGCAGGGCGAGGTGCTGTTATTGCGCTTTGCCAATGACTTGGAGGAGTATGCCAAGGTAGAGCAGTTGCCCAAGCTCGAAGGCAAGAAGATGTTCTTGTTCCTCGCTCCGAAGAAAGCAGGAGTCGCCAAGCAGAGCCAGCAGAAGCGTGACCGTCTTGCTGCTGAGGCTAAGGCCAAAGAAGAGGCTAAGGCACAAGCTGCTGAGAAGGCTGAGAAAAACGGCCTTCTGGCCAACGCTAAGGGTGGTGACGCCCTTCGCAAGCTCGCTGAGGCCGCTGACGCAGAGAAGAAAGACTAAGAGACAGAAAAACTGAGTGGTACCGCCGGGTATATGCGTTGCCACCTTTCAATTCATATCAACATTAAAACAACAAAAAAATGCCAAAAGTAAAGACTAACTCCGGTGCAAAGAAGAGATTCACATTCACCGGTACGGGTAAGATCAAGCGTCATCACGCTTACCACAGTCACATTCTGACTAAGAAGACAAAGAAGCAAAAGAGAAACCTCGACCATCAGACACTGGTCGACAGCGCAAACCTCAAGCAGGTTCGCGGTCTGCTCTGCCTCCGTTAATCGTAAACCTTTTTAGTCGAACGCTTAAAGAACAAAATTATGCCAAGATCAGTAAATCACGTTGCATCTAAAGCAAAGAGAACAAGAATTCTGAAGCTCACAAAGGGTTACTATGGAGCTCGCAAGAATGTCTGGACAGTAGCTAAGAACACTTGGGAGAAGGGTCTTACCTACGCTTATCGTGACCGTCGTAACAAGAAGCGCAACTTCCGCGCTCTGTGGATCCAGCGTATCAACGCTGCCGCTCGTCTCTCTGACATGAGCTACAGCCAGTTGATGGGTGCTCTCCACAAGGCAGGCATCGAGATCAACCGCAAGGTTCTCGCTGACCTCGCTGTCAACAATCCTGAGGCTTTCAAGGCCATCGTTGACAAGGTGAAGTAAAGAAAAGCCCTGAGCAATCAGAGTTTTGTAGATAAGAAACAGGATAGCGATGCCGAAAGACTCCGCTATCCTGTTTTGCTTTTTGTGATGTTTATATATTTTTGCAATGATTTCAGTAGAGAATCTCAAGGTGGAGTTTGGTACCCGGCCGCTGTTCCACGATGTCAGCTTTGTCATCAACGACCGCGACCGTGTGGCTCTTGTGGGTAAGAACGGTGCCGGAAAGTCCACCATGCTGAAAATACTCTGTGGCCTGCAAAAGCCGACTTCCGGTACAGTGTCGGTGCCCAACGGCTCTACCGTGGGCTATCTGCCACAGGTGATGAAACTTCAGGATGACACAACTGTGCGCGAGGAAGCACGCAAGGCTTTCGCCGGACATATCCATATCAAGGAGCAGCTCGCCAAGATGCAGCAGGAGATGGCCGAGCGCACCGACTATGAGAGTGAAGACTACATGGCCTTGGTTGACAAGTTCACCCAGACCCATGAGCGCTATATGATGATGGGAGGAGAGAATTACGAGGCTGAGATGGAGCGTACCCTGACGGGTTTGGGCTTCGAGCGCAGTGACTTCGACCGGCCTACTCGTGAGTTCTCTGGCGGTTGGCGCATGCGCATTGAGTTGGCAAAGATCCTTCTCCAGCATCCCGACGTGCTGCTCCTCGACGAGCCTACCAACCACCTCGACATCGAGTCTATCCAGTGGCTCGAGCAGTTCCTGGCCCAAAGCTCCAGTGCCGTGGTTCTCGTCAGCCACGACCGCGCCTTCATCAACAACGTCACCAACCGTACGCTGGAGATCACCTGCGGTCATGTCGAAGACTATAAGGTGAAGTACGACCAGTATGTCGTGCTTCGCAAAGAGCGACGCGAGCAGCAGCTGCGGGCTTACGAGAACCAGCAGAAGGAGATCGCCGACACCAAGGCGTTTATTGAGCGTTTCCGCTATCAGGCCACCAAGGCCGTGCAGGTACAGCAGCGCATCCGTCAGCTCGAGAAAATTGTGCCCATAGAGGTCGATGATGTCGACAGCAAGGTCATGCACCTTAAGTTCCCGCCGTGTCTGCGCAGTGGCGACTATCCAGTTATCTGCGACGACGTGCGCAAGGACTATGGCTCTCACACCATCTTCTCCCATGTCAACATGACCATCAAGCGTGGTGAGAAGGTAGCCTTTGTCGGTAAGAACGGCGAGGGTAAGTCCACGCTCGTCAAGTGTATCATGGGGCAGATACCCTTCACCGGTACGCTGAAGATTGCGCATAACGTGCAGATTGGCTACTTCGCACAGAACCAGGCCCAGTTGCTCGATGAGAGTCTGACGATCTACGACACCATCGACCGTGTGGCCACGGGCGAGATGCGGTTGAAGATCAATGACCTGCTCGGCGCCTTCATGTTTGGCGGTGAGATCTCTGAGAAGAAGGTCGGCGTGCTTTCCGGTGGTGAGCGCTCCCGATTGGCCATGATCCGTCTGCTGCTGGAACCGGTCAACCTGCTCATCCTCGATGAGCCGACCAACCACCTCGACATGCCGTCGAAGGATGTGCTCAAGGAGGCCATCAAAGCCTTCGACGGTACAGCAATCATCGTCAGCCACGACCGTGACTTCCTCGACGGACTCGTGTCGAAAGTCTATGAGTTTGGCGGCGGACAGGTCAAGGAGCACATCGGTGGCATCTATGACTATCTCCGTGCGCACAATGCCGAGACCATCCACGAAGCCCTCAACGGCAAAGCTGCCGGAGAGGAAAAGACAGCCGCAGCCGCAGCTACAGCGAACGCCGCGGCTACATCATCCGCCACACCGCAGTCTACGTCAGCCGCAAAGGGTGGGGCAGCACAGCCGAGTGCGTCTCGGCCCGCCACCAAGGAATCTTGGGAGGAGCACAAGGAGAAACAGAAGAAACTGCGCAAGGCGCAGCGTGCCGTGGAAGAGTCTGAGGCAAAGATTGCTAAGATGGAGGCTCGCCTCAAGGAACTCGACACGTTGCTCATGGATTCCAAGAATGCGTCCAACATGCAGCTTGTCAACGAGTACTCCACAACGCAGGAGGCTCTCGACAAGGAAAACGACCGCTGGATGGAACTCTCCGAGAAGGTGGAAGAGCTGGGGTGAGTGTTGAATGATAAATGATGAGTGATGAATGAAATTACCAACTTTAAAATAAAACAATGATGAACATGAAACAGATTCTCCCGATGCTGATGCTCGTCGCAGCGCCCGCACAAGGCCTGATGGCACAGAACCAGTCGGGACTCGACATGACGAACTTCGACAAGAGTGTCCGTCCTGCCGATGATTTCTATCGTTATGCCACGGGTGGATGGCAGAAACTCCACCCGCTGCCTGCCGCCTATAGCCGCTATGGCAGCTTTGACATGTTGCAGGAAAACGTCAACAAGCAGGTCAATAGCATCCTTACTTCTTTGATCAAGAAGAAGTTCAAGGAGGGCACCACCGAGCGCAAGCTCAGCGATTTCTATAAGCTCGCCATGGACCAGGACCGCCGCAACAAGGAGGGACTGGCTCCCGTGAAGCCACTGCTCGACGAGATGGAAGCTGCCAAGACGCTTGACCAGCTCCACGACCTGCAGTTGAAATATGCCAAGATCGGCTATGGCGTACCCTTCGGATCGTATTTCGGTGCCGACGACAAGAACGTCACCCGCAACATCCTCTGCCTCTCTCAAGGTGGACTGACACTGGGACAGAAGGACTACTATCTCAACAACGACAAGGCAACGAGCGACATCCGTGATGCTTACAAGAAGCACCTCGTGCGCATGTTCAAGCTCTACGGCTTCTCCGACGCGCAGGCCAGTGCCAAGGCTGCGGATGTCTTCCGTACTGAGACTGAGCTGGCCATCGCTTCCAAGAGCAACACTGAGCTCCGTGATCCCCAGGCCAACTATAACAAGATGAGCCTGAAGGAGTTTGAGGATAACTATCCCAACATTCCGCTCTGCCAGATGGCTGAGGCAGAGGGCGTGAAGCTCGACTACATCCAGGAGATGAATGTCGGACAGCCCGCTTTCTTCACGGCTCTCAACAGTCTGATGGCTCTGCAGACCGCCGACGAGTTGCGTGCCATTATGGAGTGGGATGTCATCCAAAGCTCTGCCTCTTACCTCACCGACGAGATCCGTCAGGCCAACTTCGACTTCTTTGGCAAGACCATGAGTGGCCGCAAGGAGGAGTATCCGCTCTGGAAGCGTGCCACCAACCAGGTCGAGAGCGCTATGGGCGAGGCGCTCGGTAAGATGTATTGCGAGCGCTACTTCCCTGCTTCCAGCAAGAAGATGATGGAGGAGCTCGTGCACAACCTGCAGATCAGCCTCGGCGAGCGCATCGACGCTCAGACATGGATGAGCGACTCCACAAAGAAGAATGCTCATGAGAAACTCGATAAGTTCTACGTCAAGATCGGATATCCCAATAAGTGGACTGACTATTCCAAACTCACTATCGATCCTTCGAAGAGTTACTACGACAACGTGCTTGCCACACGTGAGTTCGCTGTTGACAAGATGATCGCTGACAAGGCCGGTAAGCCTGTCGACCGCGACGAGTGGTTCATGACACCGCAGACGGTCAACGCTTACTACAATCCGACGACCAACGAGATCTGCTTCCCCGCAGGCATCCTGCAGCGCCCGTTCTTCGATCCTAAGGCTGACGCTGCCTTCAACTACGGCGCCATCGGTGTGGTCATTGGCCACGAGATGACTCACGGCTTCGACGACCAGGGCCGCCAGTACGACGCCAGCGGCAATCTCCACGACTGGTGGACAGCTGCCGACGCCAAAGGTTTTGAGAAGCGTGCTAAGCTCTACTCCGACTTCTTCGACGGCATTGAGGTGCTCCCCGGACTGCACGCCAACGGTAAGTTCACCCTCGGCGAGAACCTCGCTGACCACGGAGGTCTGCAGGTCGCCTTCAATGCTTTCAAGCATGCCACGGCCAACAAACCGCTGAAGACTATCGACGGCCTTACGCCCGATCAGCGTTTCTTCATCGCCTACGCCGGTGTCTGGGGACAGAACATCACCGACCAGGAGATCCGCAACCGCGTCAAGCGCGATCCTCACTCACTCGGTGAGTGGCGTGTCAACGGTGCGCTGCCGCACATCGACGCTTGGTACAAGGCCTTCAACGTGAAGAAGGGCGACAAGATGTATCTTCCGGAAAATCAGCGCTTAGAGCTCTGGTAAACCGATATAACGAATAAGGGTGACCAACGCTGGCCACCCTCATTTGTTCTTCCGCTTGCGATTGCTTGCTTTTTTCGATTGTTATTGTCTCTATTCTCCATTTTTTTTGTTATCTTTGCGCTGGATTCTATAGTGTTTTAAAGATAAGAGACAATGCCATTAAGATTACCCGATAAGTTACCGGCCATTGATATTTTGAAGCATGAGAATATCTTCGTCATGGACGAAAGTCGCGCCCATACGCAGATGATTCGTCCGTTGAAGATCGTGATCCTCAATCTCATGCCGTTGAAGGTTACCACTGAGACTGATCTGATCAGACTGTTGAGCAACACGCCTTTGCAGATCGAGATCAACTTCATGAAGTTGCGTAGCCACACGCCTAAGAACACGCCCATCGAGCACATGAAGATGTTCTACAAGGACTTCTCTGTCCTCAGTGAGCAGAAATGGGACGGAATGATCGTCACTGGTGCGCCTATCGAGCAGATGGCTTTCGAGGATGTGGAATACTGGCAGGAGATTACAAGCATCTTTGACTGGGCCCGCACTCATGTCACCTCCACGCTCTATATCTGCTGGGCTGCCCAGGCTGCCCTGTACCACTTCTTTCAGGTGCCCAAGCATCCGTTGGAGAAGAAGCGCTTCGGCATCTTCCCACAGACTCCGCTCGATCCCTTGCTGCCCATCTTCCGTGGTTTCGACGATGTGTTTATGATGCCGCACAGCCGGCATACCGAGGTGTGGCGCAGCGATATCGACAAGGTCGACGTGCTGCGCGTCATCGCTGAGGGACCGGAGAGTGGCGTGAGCATGGTCATGGCCCGAGAGGGTCGAGAGTTCTTCATCACCGGGCACCTGGAGTATGCCCCTGACACGCTCGACAAGGAATACAAGCGTGACGCGGGAAAGCGCGACGACGTGGAACTGCCGAAGAACTATTATCGCGACAACGACCCCGCAAAGGGACCGCTGGTCACCTGGCGCTCCCATGCCAATCTGCTTTTCAACAACTGGATCAACTATTACGTCTACCAGGAGACACCGTATAACATCAACGAGATTAAGTAATTCTGATGAAAGAGCAACGCACACTCGAACTTCTTGCTCCCGCACGCGATCTGGCCTGCGCCATGGCCGCCGTGGATCATGGTGCCGATGCCATCTATATCGGTGCGTCGGATTTCGGCGCCCGTGTGGCGGCGGGCAACAGTGTCGATGACATTCGTCAACTCTGTGACTACGCCCATCGCTATGGTGTCCGCGTGTATGTCACGGTCAACACGCTCATCTATGAGGATGAGATCGACAAGGCCTACCAGCTGATGAAGCAGTTGGCTGAGGCTAAGGTCGACGCACTCTTGGTTCAGGACATGGCTGCTATAGAGCTGATAGCCCGTGTGCGCAAGGAACTGGGCTATGCCCTGGCACTTCATGCCTCCACGCAGTGCGACACTCGGTCGGCCGGAAAGGCGCGGTGGCTGCAACAGCAGGGCTTCAGCCGGGTCGTGCTGGCACGTGAGTTATCGTTGGATGAGATTAAGTCTATACACAAGGCTGTGCCTACTGTCGAGTTGGAGGGCTTTGTTCATGGCGCGCTCTGTGTGAGCTATTCCGGTGTTTGTTACGCCTCGCAGCATTGCTTCGGACGGTCAGCCAACCGGGGCGCTTGTGCTCAGTTCTGCCGAATGAAGTTTGATTTGCTCGACGCTGACGGCCGTACGATAGAGCACGACCGCCATCTGTTGTCTTTGAAGGATATGAACCGCCTCGACCATTTGGAGGAGCTGGCCGATGCCGGTATCTGCTCGTTCAAGATAGAGGGACGGTTGAAAACGGCTGACTATGTCAAGAATGTGGTCAGCGCCTATAGTCGGAAACTCGATGACCTCGTGCGCCGTCGGCCCAATGATTACGGCAGGGCTTCCCTCGGAAAGGTGAGCTATGGGTTTACGCCCGACTTGAAGAAGACGTTTAACCGTGGCTTCACCACCTATTTCCTCAATGGACGTCAACCTGATATCGCTTCGTTCGACACGCCGAAGGCACTGGGCGAGATGGTCGGACATGTCAAGGAGTTGCGTCGTGATTCGTTCACGGTAGCGGGTATTGCTGCTTTCGCCAATGGCGACGGGCTGTGCTTTCTCAACGACGAGCATGAGCTGGAAGGCTTCCGGGTCAATAGGGTAGAGGGCGGAAGGCTCTTTCCCTTCAAGATGCCGGCACATCTGAGAAAGGGCATGACACTCTATCGCAACCAGAATGTAGCCTTTGAGAAACTCTTGAATGGTAAGACCGCTGACCGGCGCATCCCTGTAGCCATGGTTTATGGCTTGACAAAGGACGGTTTCTTTGTGAGAATAAGCGTCGTTGGGGAGGGCGCTGAGGCTAAGAATTTGCAGGCGGAGGCGTCTGTGGCCTTTGACCATCAGGCTGCTAAACGTCCACAGACCGACAATATCCAGCAACAACTCGCCAAACTCGGTACGACAGTCTTCCATTGTGAGCCTGCCGGCATCACCATCGAGCAGGGAGCCGATGAGTTTTTCATCCCTTCCAGTCTACTTGCTGAGTTGAGACGGGAGGCGGCAGAAGCCTTGCAGAAAAAGATTGTTGAGGCGACTGAGCAAAATCAGGTTCTGTCCACAAAGAATACGTACGGGCAGCAACAGGCTGAAATGAATGCAGGAGAAGGAAATCGCAAGGAAACAGAGCAGCCTGACCACAACGTTAGCTTTGAGCAACCGCAGGATCTCTACGACACCTACTCTTATTTATATAATGTCGCCAATCATCTCTCCCGGCAGTTCTATGAGCGCCAGGGCATCAAGGTGAAGGCTCCGGCCTTTGAGGTGAAGGAGCCCGGAAAAGCACTGGTGATGCAATGCCGTCATTGTCTGCGCTATGCACTCGGCCACTGTGTCAAACGTGGCGGCACAGCCCCACGATGGCGTGAACCGTTGACGTTGCGTCTCGGTGACGGCCGTCGCTTCCGGCTGGAGTTTAGATGTGACTTGTGTCAAATGAATATCTACGCGGAATGAGAATCATTCATCTGTTGCTGATCATGTTTGCGGTGGTTTTCTCGCTTACGGGCTGTTATCAGCCCCACCGCCGCAACCATGCCGCTTTCAAGTTCAGTGAGCGGCAGATCGACTCGTTGTCGTTCTTCTCGACGCACCACTACACCAATAACTATAACTTTGTGGTGAAGGCCGACTCGCTTTCGCTGATCAGTCAGATGCCCGAAGAGTATATCGGCGGGCTGCCTACCGACTCCTTTATCGTGCGAAAGGGTGCCCATCTCGTGGTGGCCGACATACACATGGTACCGTCTGATAAGACCGACTCGGTGTGGGTGGAACTGGCCAACGACAGCTCGGTCTTTGGCTGGGCACGCGAGACTTATCTGCTTCCCCGTGTGATGCCCGACGACCCGATCTCGCAGTTCATCTCAGAATTCAGCAACGACCATGTGCTCATCTTCCTTTGTGTCATCGCTGTCTTCGCCGCGGGCTATGCCTTTTGGAACATCAAGCGCCACAAGGCACATATTGTTCATTTCCACGACATCGACTCGTTCTATCCCACCTTGCTGTGTCTGACGGTGGCCTTCTCGGCTACGCTCTATGCCAGCCTGCAGATGTATGCGCCGCAGATGTGGCAGCATTTCTACTATCATCCGACGCTCAATCCCTTCTCAGTGCCTGTGCCGTTGATGATCTTCCTCTGTTCGGTGTGGGCGATGCCGGTGATCGTGTTGGCCTGCATTGACGATGTCCGCCGGCAGTTGAGCTGGGGAGAGGGTGTGCTCTACCTGGGTGGACTGGCTGCTATGTGTGCCATTGACTATATCGTTTTCAGCATCACCACGCTCCACTATGTCGGTTATCTCCTGCTCGTGGCGTATGTGGTCTTTGCCATCGACCGCTATCTCCATGTGCCCCACGCCCGGTATGTCTGTGGCAATTGTGGGGAAAGGCTTGACCATAAGGGTAAATGCCCTTACTGCGGAGCGATTAATGAATGATGAATGATGAGTGAGGAATGACGAATAAATAAAGACAACTTAATATCATAAGAATATGACTCGACAAGAGCGTTATCAGTATATACTTGATTATTTCCGGAAGCAGGAGCCGCATGTGACAACCGAGTTGCAGTTCGGCTCAGCCTTTCAGCTTTTGGTGGCTACGTTGCTCTCAGCACAATGCACCGACAAGCGCATCAATGCTGTGACACCGGCACTTTTCGCTAAGTATCCTACGCCGGAGACCATGGCTCAGGCTGAGGTGGAGGATGTCTTGGAGTTGATCAGCAGTGTGAGTTACCCTAATGCCAAGGCGCGTCACCTCGTGGCGATGGCCCGGCAACTCGTTGCTGACTATGGCGGTGAGGTGCCCTCTGATCCTCAGGAACTCGTGAAGTTGCAGGGAGTAGGGCGCAAGACGGCCAATGTGCTGCAGGCTGTGTGGTTTGGCAAGCCCGTGATGGCTGTCGACACGCATGTCTATCGTGTGGCGCATCGTCTGGGCTTGGTGCCCGCTACAGCTAACACGCCACTGAAAGTAGAGCAATATTTGGAGAAGAGCATACCGGTGGAAGACATTCCCTCGGCCCATCACTGGCTGCTGCTCCATGGACGGTATATCTGTCAGAGTGCTAAGCCGAAGTGCGAGAAATGTCCCTTCGACACGATATGTCCGAAACTGCTGAAGGGCAGTAAACTGGAATAGACCTTACCAAGCAGGTAAGGACAAAAAGATAGAGGAAAAAACAAATGAATACTCAACTGATATTCAAATTTTTGAAAGATGTGGCCGCCAACAACAACCGGCCATGGTTTGCTGAGCATAAAGAGCAGTATCTGGCTGCAAAGGCTGAATTCGAGAAAGGTGTGATGCAGGCTATCAATGCTTTGGGAGCAATGGATGAGTCTGTGGCTCATCTGACGGTGAAGGACTGTGTCTATCGCTTCTATCGCGACACCCGCTTCTCACCCGACAAGTCGCCCTATAAGCGCCATTTGGGCGCTTACATCTCTGCCCACGGCCGTAAGGGATTGCATGCGGGCTATTATGTTCATTTGCAACCCGGCCACAGTCTGATAGCTGTCGGTGCTTATTGGCTGCCGACAAACATCCTCACGTCTGTGAGAAATGAGATCATGGGAAACATAGATGAGTGGAGACACTGTGTGGAGAACGGCGAGTTCATCCACCTCTTTGGCTATCCCAACGCCTCGGAATGGAGCGATGATGCGCCTGCGACAAAAGGATTTGGCATCAGTTGCCTGAAGAAAGCACCAAAAGACTTCCCCAAAGACTATGAGTTTCTCTCTTATTTGAAGATGAAAGACTATTGCGCCTGGCATTGTGTGCCCGATGATTTCTTTCAAGGTGATCATTGGACAGAGGGACTGGTGAAGATTGCTAAGGTAGCCAAACCGATGATGGACTTCACCAACAATGTCATTGACGATTACGAGTAGCGGTTTCTATAGCCTTGACTCGGAAAGTCTTTACTTGACTGCGATACAAAAACAAAAAAGGAGACTCCCGTTATGAGAGTCTCCTTTTTATATATGGTGAAGGATCAGGGCTGATTATGCTTCTGCATTCTCCTCAGTCTCTGCCTTCTTTCTTCTTGTTGTGCGTTTCTTCTTGGGCTTCTCCTCAGCAGAGGGATCTGGTTTCACACCGGCAAGCTCAGGGTCGATGAGGATACGGCCGCAGTATTCGCAGACGATGATCTTTTTGTGCATCTTGATGTCCAACTGACGCTGTGGCGGAATCTTGTTGAAGCAACCACCGCAGGCATCACGCTGCACGTAGACAATGCCCAGTCCGTTGCGGGCACCTTTGCGGATGCGCTTGAAGCTGGCAAGCAGACGCGGCTCGATGCGGGCCTCCAGTTCCTTGGCCTTCTCCTTGAGATCTTCCTCTGCCTCGCGGGTCTCCTGCATGATGGAATCGAGCTCGTCACGCTTCGACTCAAGGTCTTTCTGGCGCTCGGTGAGCGTAGCCTGTGTGTTGGCGAGGTCGTTCTGACGCTCCTGCACCTTCTGGTTGGCTTCCTTGATCTTCTTGTTGCAGAGTTCGATCTCCAGTGTCTGGAACTCGATCTCCTTGGTCAGCGTATCGTATTCACGATTGTTTTTCACCTCGTCGAGCTGTGCTTTGTAGCGGTCTACGCTGGCCTGGTTCTGCTCAATTTCATTGCGCTTTTGTGCAATGGCAGCGCGGAAGTCTTCAATCTCAGCGTTGATGTGTTCCATACGTGTGTTGAGACCGGCGATCTCATCCTCAAGATCACGCACTTCGAGAGGAAGTTCACCACGCAGTGCCCGCTTCTCATCGATGGCAGACAGGGTGGTCTGTAACTGATAGAGGGTGGAGAGCTTCTCCTCCACCGACAACTCTGATGGGTCTTTCTTTGCCATGATTATTATGTTTTTATAGTTCGATCAATATGTATTTATACTTGAGTCAATGTGCATTGAGAGCTTGAGCCATGTGTATCTGTCGTTGGATCAACGTGTATTGACGTTGAGATCTAAAAATAGATAATCGGATTGGTGTTGATCTCCGACAAAATGCAGCGGACGCCGGGGCATTGCTGTGTGATGATGTCGCGGAAGATCTCCCGTGTGAACTGCTCACTTTGATAGTGTCCGATGACGGCAATCTGTATGCGTTGCTCGTAGCCGAAATATTGATGATAGTGCATCTCGCCGGTCAGGAAGGCGTCAGCACCGAGGGCTACAGCGTCCGGCAGCAGGAAATCACCGGCTCCTCCGCAGATCGCCACGCGACGGATAGGGCGACGAAGCAGTTCGTTAGCCATCACACACTCCACATTGAAAGTTTGTTTCAACTGGATGATGAAGTCGTCGGCGGCAAGGGGCTCTGTCCATTCCGCAATCACTCCTTCGCCACCAGCCACAGTCCGGGTCTCTCCGTCACTGGCTTTCACCTCGGCGGATTGGCGTTTGCCGAAGAAAGTAGGGCGCTCCAGTCCCAGCTTCTCTGCTATCTTGAAGTTCACGCCGCCCTTTGCAGCATCCATGTTGGTGTGGAGTGAGAGAATGGTAATGTGCTGTTCGATGGCTTTCATCACCGTGCGTTGCACTTCATCCTCGCCGCAAAGCCTTCTGAGTTTGTGGAAGATCAGAGGATGGTGCGACACAATGAGGTTGCAGCCTTTGGCGACGGCTTCGTCCACCACTGCCTCGGTCACGTCAAGACACAATAAAGCCCCTGAGACATCCGCCTCTGTCAATCCCGTTTGCAGGCCGGCATTATCGTAGTCTTCCTGCAAGGGCAGAGGCGCGAACTGTTCAAGGGCATTCACCACTTTTGCTATTTTCACGCTTAATACGTTTTAGATTACAAAGGTAGACATTTTATTTCGATCCACGTGAGCTTCTTATTGGTATTTAAGAACAATTAATAAAAAAGCCCTATCTTTTCAGACAGGACCTCTTATATTTGCTTTCTGACGCTGTGTCCGTTAGCGGATGCTGTGTCAGAAACGGGTTCTCTTGTTATCTACTCTTTACTTCAGCAGACCACGGTTCTCAAGAGTGAGGTTGAGCAACGTGTTGTACTTGCGATACTGCTTCTCGTTGAGTACGTAGTGCATGTACTTCAGCTCCTTGGTAGCAGCCTTCTTGACGAGCTCTGCACGCTCAGAAGCCTCTGCGTTAGCGGCCTTGCGCATGTCGTTGATGAACTGGTCGTGGATGGCCTCGACAGCGTCGATCTGATCAGAACTCAGCTCCAATGTGGTAGCCAGCTTGCTGTAGTTGACAGTCATGTCGTAGTTTGCAGCAGTGCTTGCCTCTGTTACCTCAGGTGCATTCTCAGGGATGTTCTCTGTGTTTGCAAATGCCATGCTCATTGTCATCATGGCAGCCAGTGTCAATACAATCTTTTTCATCTTTTTACCTTTCTTCTTTCCCGGCTTTGTCCTGAAACTTGTTCCTTGGATCTCTATCCGGGTGTTCAACATGTTATCCTTGAAATCACTTATCTTCTTGATTTCGATGCAAAATTACGAGAATTATTGATACCAACCAAATAATTTGTTAGCTGTGTGCGTAAACAACTGCTTATTTTGATGTAAATCAAAGATTATGTTACCATTTTGAATTTTAATAGGCTTGTAACTAAGAAAAAAGCACTACCTTTGCAGGCGAACAACAAATAATCAAAAGAATAGTATTATAATGAGCGAAAACAAGAGTAACAAGTTGGTAAGCGTTTCTTATCAGCTCTACGATGTCTCTAATGGACAGAAAGTGCTTGTCGAGATGACTGAAGAGGCCAAGCCTGCTACTTTCATCAGTGGTATGGGCTATATGTTGGAAGACTTCGAGCGTCAGGTCGTTGACCTGGCTGTTGGCGACAGTTTCTACTTTGAGTTGACACCGGAGCAGGCTTTTGGTCCACGCAACAACGATTTAGTGAAGAGCGTGGACAAACATATCTTCGAGATTGATGGTAAGTTTGACTCCAAACATGTCTATCCCGATGCCATTCTGATGCTGCAAAATGAAACCGGCGATCACTTCAATGGACGCGTCGTGGAGGTGGGACCGGATACTGTGACCATCGACCTCAACCATCCATTGGCTGGTTGCACGCTGAACTTTGTCGGTCAGGTGCTGGCTAACCGTGAGGCCACGAAAGAAGAAATGGCGCAGTTGGTCAAGGCTATGTCAGGCGAAAGCTGCGGTGGTCATTGCGACAACTGCGGCGGCGGATGTGAAGGCCATGGCGAAGAAGGCTGTGGTGGTGGTTGCGGCGAAGGCTGCGGACACTGTCATTAAACGGTTTTTGAATACCAAATTCTATAAAAGACAGCAGAGTTCTTTGTCTGCTCCTTATATATAAATTAAGGTGTGTACGCTACTTATATAATAAGGTGTAGGCGATTAGACAATAAGGAAGCATCTGTTAGATAGTCACGAAACACCTATTATTATAGGTGGATGGTGATGTAAAAGTAAAAAGAAAGGACAGCAATGAGGAACACGTTTGGTAATATATTCACTTTGACGACCTTTGGAGAAAGTCATGGTGAGGCTGTAGGAGGTATTGTCGACGGGATGCCGGCAGGCATTGAGGTGGACATGGATTTCATCCAGCTTCAGTTAGACCGCCGTCGTCCGGGACAGAGTCAGATCACAACGCAGCGCAAAGAGCCCGACCATGTGGAGTTGCTCAGTGGTGTTTACCAAGGCAAGACGACGGGAACCCCAATTGGCTTCATGGTCCGGAACACAAATCAGCGCTCTTCCGACTACAACAATATGGTGGATCTGTTCCGCCCTTCCCACGCCGATTATACCTATTACAACAAGTATGGCCTGCGTGATCCCCGTGGAGGTGGGCGCTCTTCTGCCCGCATCACGATCAGCCGGTGTGTCGGTGGCGCTTTGGCCATGCTGGCTCTGCGCCAGTTAGGTATCACTATTCAGGCCTATACAACACAAGTTGGTGACATCAAGTTGGAAGGAGACTATACGCATTACGACCTTTCGCAGATCGACTCCAACATCGTTCGTTGTCCGGATCAGGAAAAAGCGCAGCAGATGGAAACCTTGATCAGAGAGGTCAAAGCCGACGGAGACACGATCGGTGGAGTGATCGCCTGTGTTATCCAAGGCTGTTCTGTGGGATTGGGTGAACCAGAGTTTGACAAGCTCCATGCCCAGTTGGGGGCTGCAATGCTCAGTATCAATGCTGTGAAAGGCTTTGAATATGGCTTGGGCTTCGATGGCGTGAGTCAGCGTGGCAGTCAGCAGAATGATGTGTTTGTTGCTGATCATGGACATATTTCCACAAGTTCTAACAACAGTGGGGGCATCCAGGGCGGTATCTCAAACGGACAGGATATCTACTTCCGCGTAGCCTTTAAACCAGTTGCTACGCTATTACGCAGTCAAAATACAGTTGATGCAAACGGTTGCGCAACTGTCTTGCAAGCCAAAGGACGCCATGATCCCTGTGTATTGCCGCGTGCAGTGCCTATTGTGGAGTCAATGGCAGCGATGGTATTGCTGGATGATTACTTGCTCAACAAGACGGTATATCTCTAAGTCCATAGCTTTCTCTGGTGGCCATTGGCCGATGTCTGTCGGAAAGACACGACGGTGGGGCAAATGGTCACCAGTGTTTTATGTTGAGAGAAATATAATCCGCTGACGCTTAGAACGTAAAAAGGGTACAAACACAAAAGACGGCAGACATCCCAACTGGATAACTGCCGCCTTTTGGTATCCCAAAACAATCCTAGCCTTTCTTGACTAATACATCAATTAACCTAACCAATCATCAAATACCTAATAACTACCTATATGAAAAACTACCTAACTAACTTGCTTATTCTTGAACAATCTATTGCTTTCTTTTTTTTCTCTAGCAAAGGTACGAGATTTCCAGATATGAGAGTGAAAAAACTATCTTTTTTTGCACAATACGCTGTGCAATCGATTACCGCAGGCTAAAATTATTAAATATTCAAGATTTCTCTTTGCTGATCAGTGATTAATATCTAACTTTGCGTCTAGTAAATTGATATATTAGGTAACTATGAAGAAAATCAAGTTTGTTCTCTTCACTTTGCTGACAGCCCTGTTAGTGTCGGCATGTGGAACCACGCAGACGGTGCCAGTCACTGGTCGCAAGCACAATCTTTTGGTCACTGATCAGCAGGTTCTCAGTTTGAGTAATCAGGAGTATCAGAAATTTATGCAGTCCGCCAAGCTCTCTACGGATGCAACAAATACAGCCATGGTGAAGCGGGTAGGCCAGCGGTTGGCTGCTGCTGTTGAGAGCTACTTGGCCTCACACGGGGCTGCCGACGAGGTAAAGAACTTCTCTTGGTCTTTCAATCTTGTTCAGAGCAAGGAAGCCAACGCCTTCTGCATGCCTGGCGGTAAGATTGTTGTCTATGAAGGTCTGCTGCCTTACACCCAGAACGAGCCGTCGTTGGCCATCGTTCTCGGTCATGAGATCGCTCATGCAGTGGCTAAGCACTCTGCCGAGCAGATGTCCAAGCAGATCCGTCAGCAGTATGCAACACAGGGTGTCAACATCCTTGGCAGTGTGCTGGGTGCCGGTGACCTCACCAATGTGGCCACGGGCATCATGCAGCAGGGTTTTTCTTTCGCCAATCTGAAGTATAGCCGTAATGACGAGAGTGAGGCCGATCGCATGGGACTCGTTTTTGCTGCTATGGCTGGCTACAATCCTCAGGAGGCTATTCCTTTCTGGAAGCGCATGTCACAAGGCAATAACAATACAAATGATTTCTTGAGTGATCACCCAAGCGATGCAAAGCGTATTGCAGCATTGCAGCAGGAGATGCCCGAGGCTTTGAGATATTATCAGGCTTATCAGGCCGCTCACACAACTACCCAAAAGAACACAACCCATTCTAAGAGCAGCAAGTCGCGTCGTCGCAGATAATCTTTGACGACAAGAATGTGTGGATAGGAAGGCCGAGAACTCTTACTCTGGATGCTCTTCTTTGAAGCCCATTGCATCGCAAACTTTCCATAGGTGCCGTGCATGCCCCGCATCTTCGCGCACGCCGGTACCATTCCAATAGCACCATGCCAAGTAATACATCGCTTCGGCATGGTGTTGCTTTTCTGCATATCTTAGGATGCGGCACGCATCCTCATAGTTTTCCTCCCGCAAGAGTTTCTTGGCTCTTTTCACAGCTTCTTCGTAGGTTTCTCCTTCGTGCTCTTCGTCTGTGAATCCAAAGAACTTCCTCCAAATACTTGTCATGGTCTTTTACTTTGTTGATTTTTTCCTTTCTGATATTGCAAAGTTATGAATAAATCTTAAGTCGAATGTAATTCTTTCTTCGAAATATAGGAAATATCGATTTTTTTTCTTAATTTTACCTTCAGAAAACAATTTCAATGACTATGATAGATTATCTTTCTGAAAACTTATGGCTGCTGTGGACGCTGATTTGCGTTCTTGCGCTGATACTGGAAGTGTCGTCCGGCACCTTCTATCTGTTGTGCTTTGCGGTAGGAGCCGCAGTGGCTATCGTCTCCTCCTTCTTCGCCATTCCCTTATGGGCACAGGTGCTGGTCTTTGTCATCTTCTCTTGTCTCTGTGTGTTCTGTGTACGTCCGGTTGTCGTGAAATATCTGCATACCGACCGTCGCAACCGTAAGAGCAATGCCGATGCGCTCTTGGGTCGTGAGGGTGTTGTGATAGAGTCGATAACCGTGGAAAAGCCCGGATACGTCAGGATCGATGGTGACGAGTGGCGTGCAGTGAGCAAAGGTGGCAACAATATAAACAAGGGTGCCATAGTGAAAGTCGTTGCGCGCGAGAGCATCGTCGTGACCGTTGAGGACATCGCGGGAGGAGATTAATATTGAAATCAGCTTGCGGTGATACTGCCTGATCGTACTGAATAATGCTATATCTTATTTATAAGGATGTGGCTTATCGTGCCGAAGAATCCTATATATAATAAGGTGTTGCAATGTATATTAATAAGGGGTAGAGCCAGACAACGTTATAGTTGCGTCTCTGCAAGCTGTTTATAGCAAGTTTAACCCATAAACAACAATAACCATATGATTGGAACTTACGTACTGATAGGACTTATCGTCCTTGCGCTTATCTTTGCCAAGATGGCTATCGTCATCATTCCACAGAGTGAGACCAAGATCATTGAGAGGCTGGGAAAGTACTATGCAACGTTGAAACCCGGCATCAACATCATCATTCCTTTTATCGATCGTGCAAAAGTCATTTGCACACTGGTTCGCGGACGCTATGTCTATAGCAACAGCATTGACTTGCGAGAGCAGGTCTACGACTTCGACAAGCAGAATGTCATCACCAAGGACAACATCCAAATGCAGATCAATGCCTTGCTCTATTTCCAGATCGTGGATCCTTTTAAAGCCGTTTACGAGATCAATAATCTGCCCAATGCCATTGAGAAGCTTACACAGACCACCTTGCGAAACATCATTGGTGAGATGGAACTGGATCAGACGTTGACTTCCCGAGACACAATCAACACAAAGTTGCGCGGTGTACTTGATGACGCTACCAACAAGTGGGGCATCAAAGTCAACCGTGTGGAGCTTCAGGACATTATTCCGCCGCAGAGCGTTTTGCAGGCTATGGAGAAGCAGATGCAGGCAGAGCGTGACAAGCGAGCCACCATCCTCACCTCAGAAGGAAAGAAGCAGGCCGACATTCTGCGGTCTGAGGGTGAGAAGGCCGCAACGATCAACCGCGCTGAGGCCGACAAGCAGCAAGCCATCCTCCGTGCGGAAGGTGAAGCACAGGCCCGTGTGCGCAAGGCAGAGGCCGAGGCAGTCGCCATCGAAAAGATTACAGAGGCCGTAGGAAAGAGTACCAATCCGGCGAACTACCTGTTGGCACAAAAGTATATCCAGATGATGCAGAATGTAGCAGAGGGCGATCGCACCAAGACTGTCTACCTGCCTTACGAGGCCACGAACCTGCTTGGGAGCATTGGTGGCATCAAGGAACTCTTCACTTCCACCAAGACTGATACCGATGCTAAAGACAAGAAATAGGGACTGTATCGATGTCCTTCCGTGAGTGCAATAAATATGCTCCCGTGAAGACAATAGAAATAGAACATCATAACAAGTTCTGAAAAACATTGGGGCAGGCTACGGAATTGTAGCCTATCCCCATTGTCTTTATCTTAGAGCACTTCAATTCTTTGTTTTATCAGCCCTTTGTTCTCTTTGTTACTTTGTCTTTGCTTTATTTTGTCAGTCCTTTATTCCTTCTATTACTTTGTCTTAGATAATGGCTTTTCACGGATATATTTGCCATACGTTTCGCAGAACTGTTCACCCAAGGCGAATCCTTCCTCATAGAGAGCCTCCAGTTTCTCCACATCCTTTTCTATTCTTCTCACTTGCATAGGCTTTCGTGGCCGGATGCAGATGATGCGGTCTTCGTGCTCCAAGTCCTCGATGAGTTGCAGTTGTTGGTTATAGGCACGGATGCGATGACTCAGCGCCACCCGTAGCCGAGGGTAGTTGCGGTAGATAAAGGGTGGTATCTTTCGGTCTTTGCCCAATTCCCTGAAACCAAAGTTGCGGGTAGAGATGACCACATTGGTAGCGTGTCCGGCTTCTATACTCCGCATCACGGGTATAGAGTCGATGATTCCTCCGTCGAGCAGCGGACGGCCGTCCACCCAAACGATCTTGCTCACATAGGGCAAACTACTGGAAGCCTTCACGATGTCGCAAGCCCGTTGCCGGTCGCGGGTTTCCTTGAGATAGACAGGATGGCCCGACGCACAGTCTGTCGCCACCATTTCGAAACCGTCGGCGTGACGGAAGAACTCATCATAGTCAAAGGGCAATAACTCGTTGGGGAATCGGTCGTAGAGCAGTTCCCGGTCAAAGATGCAACCTTGCGTGACCAGATGTTTTATACCTATATAATTATATCTTGCCAGATACTCGATGTTTGAAATGCGTGCGCGTCTGGGTTGGCGTGAGATATAACTCATGCCATTGCAAGCACCGGCAGAGACCGCTACGACATGGCGAAACCATACCTCATGCTTCATGAAAGCATCCAAGACACCACTTGTGAAGACGCCTCGCATACCGCCGCCTTCGAGCACTAACCCTGTATTCGTATCAATTTGCATAAAAACATTTAATTTAAATTGCAAAGTTACGCATTTTAAGTGAATAATTAGTAACTTTGCAATGAATATTAAATTCATTGTCTATGTATAGCAAAGAAACTTATGTCAGTCGTCGTGCTGAACTCAAAAAGCTTGTGAAGAGTGGAGTGATTATCCTCTTCGGCAACAATAACTCACCAGCCAACTATCCCAACAACGGATACCATCCTTTTCGCCAGGATTCATCGTTCCTGTATTATTTCGGTCAGAACCGTGACGGACTTGTGGGTGTCATTGATGTGGATAATGACATTGAGACGCTCATCGGCGACGACATCAGTATCGACGATATTGTATGGTACGGCTCTGTAGACAGTGTACACGACATGGCGGAGCAGGTTGGCGTGAAGAACTCAGCACCGATGAAGTCTTTGAAGACCATCTGCAACGATGCCATGCGTCAGAAACGTCGTATCCATTTCCTGCCGCCTTATCGTGCTGACATTAAAATTCAGGTATTCGATCTGCTCGGTATCCATCCCAACCAGCAGAAAGAGAGCGCTTCCATGGATCTGATCAAAGCCATCGTGAAGATGCGATCAGTGAAGACTGATGAAGAAATCGAAGAGTTGGAGCGTGCCGCTGCCATTGGTTATAAGATGCACACGACAGCCATGAAGATGTGTCGTCCGGGTATCACTGAGCAAGAGATTGCCGGTGCTCTTGACGGTATCGCCAACGGACTGGGCTCTATGGTCAGTTTTGCTACCATTCTGACACAGCATGGCGAGATCATGCATGGCTCTCCCTCGATGAATAAGTTAGAGGCTGGTCGCTTGATGCTTTGCGACGCTGGTGCCGAGACCATCAACAACTACTGCTCCGACAACACCCGTACCTCTCCGGTGAGCGGTCACTACGATCAGCGTCAGCTCGAGATCTATTCCATCGTAGAGGCTTGCCACGACTACGTGCTTCAGGTTGCCAAGCCAGGAGTGAAGTGGTGGGACGTGCACTTTGCCGTTTGCCGTTTGATGACCGACCGCTTGAAAGAGCTCGGATTGATGAAGGGCGATACTGAAGAAGCTGTCCGCGCCGGTGCCCACGCTATGTTCATGTGCCACGGACTCGGCCACATGATGGGTATGGATGTACACGATATGGAAGGCTTCGATCAGATCAATGTCGGCTTCGACGAAGAGATCCGTCCCAACCTTGAGCAGTTTGGTACCAATTGTCTGCGCTTAGGCCGTCGTTTGCAGAAAGGCTTTGTCGTCACCGACGAACCGGGTATCTATTTTATCCCTGCACTGATCGACGACTGGAAGGCCAGCGGACACTGTAAGGAGTTTATCAACTTCGATAAGTTGGAGGCCTACAAGGACTTTGGTGGCATCCGTATTGAGGACGATCTGCTCATCACCGATGATGGTTGCCGCTTCTTGGGTAAGGAACGCATTCCTTATCATCCTAAGGATGTGGAAGCTTTCATGGCTGAAAACCACTAATCCCTTTTAAAGGTGGAAAATATCGGGAACCTCTTGACAGCAAGAGGCTCCCATACTCTTTGATTTATTAAGATATACAGAAAAGACGATAGAGAGAATTATAAGTAATATCATTAAGACAAGTCAACCAAAAGGAAAAAGATGAAGAAAGCAATTGTATTGGCTTTACTTGCAGTGAGCACATTAGGTGCTCACGCTGAGAAAAAAGACAGTGTTATTCCCAACAAGCCTGTCTTCACCGTCATTAAGAAGAATCCGATCACTTCTATCAAGGATCAGAACCGCTCAGGTACGTGCTGGGACTACTCTACGCTGAGCTATTTCGAGTCAGAGATTCTCAAGGCTACAGGCAAGACCTATGATCTTTGCGAGAGTTTTGTGGCTAACAAGACATATATGGACCGTGCCATTCAGGTCGTGCGTCTACATGGCGACTGCCAGTTCGCTGAGGGTGGTAGTACCTATGATCCTCTCTATTGCCTTGAACATTACGGCATCTGCCCGGAGAATGCCATGCCTTTTCCCGGCACCCTCTATGGCGACTCACTCAATAACTTCGGTGAGTTCTTCTCTGTGATGACACCTTATGTCGAGAGCGTAGCCAAGAGCAGTCTGAAGAAGATCTCCAGCCAGTGGAAGGTAGGATTGCAGGGGATCCTTGACGCTTATCTTGGTAAGTGTCCTGAGCAGTTCACCTACGAGGGCAAGACCTACACTCCGAAGACTTTCGCCGCTTCCCTTGGTCTTGACTGGAACAATTACGTGAGCTTCACCTCTTTCTCTCATCATCCTTTCTGGTCTCAGTTTGCCGTAGAGGTACAGGACAACTGGCGCAATCCTCTGACATGGAACGTGCCTATCGACGATCTCCAGAAGATCATCGACAATGCTATCATGAACGGCTATACCATCGCCTGGGGCGGAGACGTCAGTGAGGACGGCTTCACCCGCAAGGGACTTGCATACAATGTCGACGAGAAGAAGCTCGAGAATATGAAAGGTAGTGACATGGCTCATTGGCTGAAACTCACTCCCGCTAAGAAGAAGAACATCGTAGACTCTCTCGGCGTTAACGTTCCGGAAGTTGTGCCTACACAGAAGCAGCGCCAGGAGCGTTTCGACGACTGGGAGCTCACCGATGACCATGGCATGCTAATTTTTGGTATCGCCAAGGATCAGAATGGCAAGGAGTACTACATGGTAAAGAACTCTTGGGGCAAGAGTGGTGACTATGACGGCATCTGGTACATGACCAAGAACTTTATCATTGCCAACACGATGGATTTCATGGTCAACAAGAATGCTGTGCCTAAGGACATCCGCAAGAAGTGCAACATCTGATCAAATTGATCAAAAACTATACTATCCGCCTCTTCACCGCTGTGTGAAGAGGCGGATTTCTTTTTAGGTGCCAACCGTCTCTCTGTCATTCCACCGGCCTGCTACTATCCTCATTTCCATCCTTCCTTATACTTTTTCTATAGTTTTTTTGCTGTTCAGCAAGAAAATTTGTATCTTTGAAGCAGAAAAAGAAATATTTAAAATGCATTTCAAATGGAAGTATGTGCCACCTACATCTGATGAACTCCGTTTGGCGGGCGAACTGAGCGAGAAACTCAACATGAGTCCCTTGCTTACCCAGCTTCTCGTCAAGCGTGGCATCACCACAGAGAGTGCAGCCAAGCAATTCTTCAAGCCTCAGTTAGCCGACCTGATCAATCCTTTCCGTATGAAGGATATGGACGCGGCGGTCGACAGGCTCAACGACGCGATGGGCCGTAAAGAGCGGGTGCTTGTCTATGGTGATTATGATGTTGACGGATGTACTGCGGTGGCTTTGGTTTACAAGTTTTTACAGCAGTTCTATTCCAATATAGACTATTATATCCCTGATCGCTACGATGAGGGTTACGGTATCAGTCGCAAGGGGTTGGAGTATGCCCAGCGGACAGGCGTGAAACTGGTGATCATCCTTGACTGCGGCATCAAGGCTGTCGAGGAGATTGCCTATGCCAAGTCGTTGGGTATCGACTTCATCATCTGCGACCACCATGTTCCCGATGAGGAGATGCCGCCCGCTGTGGCCATCCTCGACCCCAAGCGCGACGACGATCCCTATCCTTTCAAGCAACTCTGTGGTTGCGGTGTGGGCTTCAAGCTTATGCAGGCTTTTGCCAAGAACAATGGCATTCCCTTCTCCCGGCTCATTCCGCTGTTGGACTTTTGTGCCGTGAGCATTGCAGCCGATATGGTACCGGTGGTTGATGAGAACCGCATTCTCGCTTTCCATGGACTGAAAATTCTCAATCAGAATCCCAGTGTGGGCCTGAAAGCCATCATCGACATCTGTGGACTCAGCGGCCGCGACATCTCCATGAGCGATATCGTCTTCAAGATCGGACCGCGTATCAACGCCTCCGGACGGATGGAGAACGGTAAGGAAAGCGTGGATCTACTCGTAGAGAAAGATATCAAAGAGGCGCTGCGCAAGGCCAGGCATATCAATGAGTACAACGAGCAGCGCAAGGACATCGACAAGCACATGACCGAAGATGCCAACCAGATCGTCTCGCGCCTGGAAAGCCAGAAACATCAGTCAAGTATCGTCCTCTATGATGAGCACTGGAAGAAAGGCGTCATCGGTATTGTGGCTTCACGACTGACAGAGATTTATTTCCGTCCGACGGTGGTGCTTACGCGTGACGGCGACCTTGCGACAGGCTCAGCCCGTTCGGTGATGGGATTCGACATCTATTCGGCCATTAAGAGCTGCCGTGACCTGCTTATCAACTTCGGGGGCCATACCTATGCCGCAGGACTCACCTTGCGCTGGGCCGACATCCCCACGTTCCGCAAGCGTTTCCAGAAATATGTCGAGGAGCATATCCAGCCCGAGCAGACCGAGGCCTACCTCAGGATCGACGCGATCATCGACTTCAAGGACATCACCAAGAAACTCTATAACGACCTCAAGCGCTTCTCACCGTTTGGCCCGAGCAATCCCAAACCGGTGTTCTGTACGCTTGGTGTCTATGATTATGGCACAAGTAAGGTCGTCGGCCGCTCACAGGAACATATCAAACTGGAGCTTGTCGACTCCAAGTCGGGTGTTGTGGTCAACGGCATCGCCTTTGGCCAGAGTGCGTCCGCACGCTATATCAAGTCGCGCCGGTCGTTCGACATCGCCTATACCATTGAGGACAATGTCTTCAAGCGCAACCAAGTACAGTTGCAGATCGAGGATATCCGGCCCCGCAAGGGTGAGTAAGGGCCTTGTGGCATAAGGCTGTATCAGTAAGAGGTAAAGAGTTGAGGCTTGAGCTTTGGACAAGTATCGTGAAATTCTTAAGCGTTATTGGGGCTATGACGACTTTCGCGGCATTCAGCGCGACATCATAGACAGCATTGGCAGCGGCCACGACACGTTGGGACTGATGCCGACGGGTGGTGGCAAGTCCATCACCTTTCAGGTACCTGCCCTTGCTGCCGATGGCGTCTGCATTGTCATCACGCCATTGATCGCCTTGATGAAAGATCAGGTGGCCCATCTTCAGGCCAACGGTATCAAGGCGGCGGCCATCTATTCCTCCATGTCGCGCAGCAAGATTGTCGCGACGTTGGAGAATGCAATCTTTGGCAGGCTCAAGCTGCTCTATGTCTCGCCCGAGCGTCTCGGCAGTCCTTTGTTTCTTCAAAAGCTCAAGCGCATTCCCGTGAGCTTCATCACGGTCGATGAAGCCCATTGCATCAGTCAGTGGGGATACGATTTCCGCCCTTCCTATCTTAAGATTGCTGATATCCGTCAGGTCAAGCCCGGCGTACCTGTGCTGGCTCTTACTGCCACGGCCACACCGGCTGTTGTCCATGACATCATGGATCGGTTGGCTTTCAAGGACAAGCGGTTCTTCAAGATGAGTTTCGTCCGGAAGAACGTCATCTACGTGGTTCGTCCCACTGTCGACAAGCAGAAAGAGCTCGTGCACATCCTCCGCCATGTTCCCGGCTGTGCCATCGTCTACGTCCGTAGCCGTGAGAAAAGCCGCTTGCTGTCGGCCTTTCTTACCGAGAGCGGCATAGCCTCTACATATTATCATGCTGGTCTGGAGCCTCAGGACAAGGACGAACGGCAGGAGAAATGGACGCGCGACGAGGTGCGGGTGATGGTTGCCACCAACGCCTTTGGCATGGGCATCGACAAGCCCGATGTGCGTCTGGTCGTTCACTTCGATTGTCCTGATGCCATAGAAGCCTATTTCCAGGAAGCCGGAAGAGCAGGGCGCGACGGACAGAAGTCCTATGCTGTGTTGCTTTGGGATGATCAGATGGATCAGCGCATGATGCTTAAGCGAGTGGAAATGAACTTTCCACCAAAGGATAAAATTGCCGACGTGTATGAGCATCTGGCTTATTTCTATCAGGTTGGCGTCGGCAGTGGGGCAGGCCACACGTTTCTGTTCAACATCGACAAGTTCTGTGCGGCCTATCATTTGTCGCCCTTCATGGTGCCTTCTGCCTTGCAGCTGTTGCAATATGCAGGCTATATCGATTACAATTCCGAGCCGGACAGTGTCTCGCGGGTGAGGATTCTGGTCAGTCGCGAAGAACTCTATCGTCTTCGTCTGCCTACACAGGAGGATCTTGTCCTTACGGCCTTGTTGCGATTGTGCGACGGCATCTTTACGCGCTATTCCTTTTTTGACTTAAACGAGGTGGCAGAGCGCACACAGTTGAGCGAGCAGCAGACCTATCTGGTGTTAAAGACGTTGAGTGCCAAACACGTCATCCACTTCATCCCCAACCGCCATATTCCTCAGATCACCTATCTCCGGGACCGCGTCAGCATCGAGGAAGTGATCATTCCGCCCCATGTCTATGAGGACAGAAAACAGAAATATGAGCAGCGGCTCAAGGCGATGATGGATTATATCCTCAACGATCAGGAGTGTCGCAGCCGTCAGCTGTTGGCTTATTTCGGTGAGGAGACGAAAGACGATTGTGGGCAGTGCGACATCTGCGTACAGCATCGCAAGGACTATCGTCAGCGGGTGGCTGCCCTGCCGCGTCAGATTCTCGACCTCTTGTCCGACGGTGAATCCCATGATCTTTCCGTCCTTCGTTCCCTCCATTTCGATCAAGACACGGTCACCGCTGCCGTTCAGTCGTTAGCCGATGACGAAAAGATAGACATAGGTATCAACACCATCCGGTTGCACAACTCGTAACCGGATGGCGTTTTCTGTTATTTCTTCAGCAGGTCGGGGCGCAAGCGTTTTGTGCGCTCCATGGCTTGGTCCATTTCCCATTGCTTGATTTTAGCCTCATTGCCGCTCAGGAGGATGTCTGGGACCTTCCATCCCTTGTAGTCGGCGGGACGCGTATAGATCGGTGCTGCCAGCAGATCATCTTGGAAGCAGTCTGAAAGTGCGCTCTGATCGTCGCTGATCACACCGGGCACCAGTCTGACCACAGCGTCAGCGATGCAGGCAGCTGCCAGTTCACCGCCGGTGAGCACGAAGTCGCCCACGCTGATCTCGCGGGTGATGAAATGGTCGCGCACGCGCTGGTCTATGCCTTTGTAGTGTCCGCAAAGAATGATGAGGTTTTGCTGCAGCGACATATCGTTGGCGATATGCTGGTCGAACTTCTCTCCGTCGGGTGTGACGTAGATTACATCGTCGTAGTCCCGTTCCGCCTTCAGGGCCGAGATACAGCGGTCGATAGGCTCTATCTGCATCACCATACCTGCAAAGCCGCCGTAGGGATAGTCATCGACACGGCGCCATTTGTCGAGTGTGTAGTCGCGCAGATTGTGGAGATGGATCTCGGCCAGGCCTTTTTTCTGTGCACGTGCCAATATCGACTCGTGGACAAATCCATCGATCATCTCTGGCAATACGGTAATGATATCTATTCTCATAGTGTCTGTGAAAATGCTATGTCTGTTGTTTTGATTTGTTGTTGGGGTTGAAACGTTGTTTCTGCCGGGCATCATCCTTCGGTGAACCTGCTGATAAACTCGTCCTCGGTGATGATTGGCGTGTTGAGCTCGTGGGCTTTTTTGTTCTTGCCGCTTGTGCTGGTATTGTCGTTGTTGATCAGGAAGCTTGTCGACTTGCTGACTGATCCTGTGACTTTTCCACCTTGACTCTCGATATAAGTCTTGAGCTCTGTCCGGTTCTTATAGTGGTGTACGTCGCCCGTGATGACGAAGGTCAGTCCCTGGCAGCGGTTGCCGGTGGGGGCTGTCGACGACTCTGTGACGTGGAGTTGCTCCATGAGGTCGTCGAAGTCACGCTTGTTGTCGGCATTGCGGAACCACGCTGTGAACGATGCTGACTTTTCGGGGCCGATACTGGGAATCATTGCCAGTTGCTCTCCGCTGCCGAAGAGTCCGCCGTCGGTGGTGGCGATGTCAACCAGTGCTTTCAGGTTGAAGGCCGAGAGCAGTCTCTGGCAGACATCCTTGCCGCATAGCGGGATGCAAAGAGCGTAGAGCAGTTGGCGCGCCTCCACGTTGCGGGCTTTATCGAGCGACGCCATCAGGTTGGAAACCGACTTGGCGCCGAAGCCGTCGAGATGGGCCATCTGCTGTGTGTGGTCTCCCAATCGGAAAATGTCGCCATAGCGTGTCACCCATCCCAGGTTAATGAACCGTGCGAGCGTCTGCTCCGAGATGCCGTCGACGTTTACACCTTCTTTCGATACGAAGCGGGCAAACTTCTTCAGCTTCTTGGCCGCGCAGTTTGGGTTGGTGCAGTGCAGTGTGCGTGTGCCGCTGGCTGTGCTGGTGGCCACCGTGGTAGGATGTCCGCACACGGGACATTGTCCGGGAATTTGCAATTCACCTACTTTCTTCCTGATGCTGATAACTTTGGGTATGATCTTATTGGCTTTGATGACTTCGAGTTTCGTACCCTTATCGCCAATGCCCAGCCGTTCACACTCGCTGATGTTGCACAGCGAGGCGCGTTTCACCGTGGTGCCCTCGAGTTGTACGGGGCGGAAGACAGCCACTGGGGAGATCGTTGAGGCTGCACAACTCCATTCGATGTGGTCGAGTTCGGTCAGTGCGCTCTCGTCGGCCCATTTAAAGGCATAGCCCGCGCGTGTAGCATGGTGCCCGGTGACAGATCCCGTCTGAGCGTAGTCGTTGTCTTCGTAGGCGATGACGAGTCCGTCGACGGGGTAGGGCATCGTTTCCACCTTCTTGGTCCATCGGTTGATGGCATCCTCGACATGAGCCAGCGACGGTTGCTCAATCAGTTCATGTTCCACGGGATGGAAGCCGAGACGTTTGAGCCAGTCCATGCGCTGTCCCCATGAAGAAATGTCATCGTCGCAGTGCACCAGGGTGAAGGGAATCCACTGCAGGTGGCGCTGGCGCACCTCGTCGATATCCTTCAGCGTGAGCGAGCCGGAGGCGAGGTTGCGTGGGTTGGCATATTCCTCGTCGCTTTCCATATTGAACAGCTCAAAGTCATGGTAGCTGATGACACATTCGCCACGGATAACCGTATGGCCTGTGTAGTCGATCTCTGGCAACACATCGCTGATGGCTGAGGCCAGATGAGTGATGTTGGTGCCGATATGTCCGTCGCCGCGTGTGACGAGCTTCTTCAGTTGTCCATCGTCGTAGGTAGCCACCAATGTGAGGCCATCAAGTTTCCAAGAGAGCCAGATGGGTTTCATTTCAGCCCACTTCACCAAATCCTCCGGCTTCTTCGTCTTTGCCAGTGAGAGGGCCGGATATTCGTGGGCTTCTTTCTGTCCTGTGAGCGTGTCGGCGGAGACGTGATGGGTAGGAGAACCCTCCAGTACGGTGCCCGTCTCCTGTTCCAGTCGGGTGAGCCGGTCGAAGAGTGCGTCCCACTCATAGTTGGTCATCAACTCCTCGCGGCCGTTATAGTATGCGTCGGAGGCTTTGTTGAGCTGCTCAATCAAAGCCTTCATTTCCTCTGTCTTTGTCATAAGATCGTGATATGGTCGTAACCTGCCTTAATAGGCTTTCTGTTTACAAAGTTAACAAAAAAAATCGGTATGCCCGTTGTTTCCCGTTTTCATTTCATTTTTATTTTGTCTTTCCCCTCGTTTGCTGTAACTTTGCAAGTAACATTGTAGGATGACAGTCATACATGATGATGTCATCAGTAAGAAGAAAGAAAGAGAAAAGATGAAAATCATAGTTTCAAAAGAGATTGAGAGTGTTTGTCCGAATTTCGTAGGGGCTTGCGTAGAGGCTCAGGTAAAGAACTCACCCTATTGCGCTGAGTTATGGCAGGAGATCAATGCCTTGGGTGAGCACTATCGTCAGGTGCTCAGCACCGAGACGCTGAAGGCTATTTCTGGTATCGAAGCCACACGCCGCGTCTACCGTGCTTGCGGCAAGGATCCCTCGCGCTACCGTCCTGCTGCTGAGGCACTGATACGCCGGCAGCTCAAGGGCAAGGATCTCTATCAGATCGATACCTTGGTGGATCTCGTCAACTTGGCGAGCATCCGCTATGGCTACAGCATTGGCGGCTTCGACGCAGATAAGTTCCAAGGCGACACGCTGACGCTCGGCGTAGGCCGGGAAGGTGAACCTTACGAAGGTATAGGTCGTGGCATGATCAACATTGCGGGATTGCCTGTCTACCGCGATGCCGTGGGTGGAGTAGGGACGCCTACTTCCGACAATGAGCGGACCAAGATAAGTCTGTCCACAACCCATCTCGTCGTGCTCATCAATGGCTATGATGGCGATGAGAGTCAAGTGGTTGCCAACGTGCAGTATATCCAGGAGCTCGTCAGAAAATACGCTCAGTCAGATGGCGGAACGTTCTTCACCTACAGATAAGAAACAGAAATTTCGCTTAGTAAAGAATGAGTTTTTGACGTTAATAAGTAATAAGTAAGTAGAAAGAGCGTCAAAAGCAGTGTTGAAGTGACGATAAATGCAGTGTGGATATAGTATTTAATGTGGTTTTCAGATGTTTCTCGGCTTGAAACTGTTAGTTTCTCACCGAAAAACTGTTGGTTTCTCACCGAGAGACTGTTAGTTT
>R21__coassemble_403_pt1 | contig 35965 bp, 30 predicted proteins | sample R21__metabat2_high_PE_018 | metagenome-assembled genome bin R21
GGCTGCTATCTTCACGATTTCCTCCACTTGGGCAGCGTTGGCCTTCGACATCTCGTAGATCTCCACATCCTCGTCCTGCGAACGGTCGTAGTATTTATAGCGGCTGTCATTGACGACGGTCTTACTGCCTATCTGTGTCGGGATGATGTCGGGTTTGTCTGTCGGGCTCTTCTTCCACTTCTTAAAAATGTCGCGCTGCCATTCCTGGTTGCACTCGCGGTCGAAGTCGGTATCCTGCTCGTTGATCATCACGTCCTGAGGCGGAATGGGGATATAAGGCTTGCGGCGGTCCTGTGTGCGGGTCGGAGTGTGGTTGAGTTTGCCTTTGATGGCATAAGCGTCTTCAAACTGCTTGCGCAGGAACTCCCATGTCTCGGTACCCGGCTTGAGGTTGAACGAGTGAGTGAGGAAGTTGTCCGGTGCCGTGTTTTCGTCCATGCGTCGTACGAGATAGGAGACGGCATAGAGGAACTCTTTGTCGTGAACTACAGGGGCGTAGAGCACGACGTGGTTGCCGAGCTTCGACTGGGCGCGCCACACGTGATCGGCCATACCATGTTTAGTGGTTGTCTGATATATAATAAGGTGTACACATCAACGTGTACTTTTTGCAAGGTCGGAGAATGCTGACACCCTATTCTTTGGGCTCAGCACTTATGCGACCACAGTAGGACTAAACATGACGGCTCTGTATCGGTGTAGTTCCGACAGGGCTTGTTTGGTGAATGTGTCAAAATAGAACCTTCTCATCTCTCTTATTCATAGTTATTGATTTCTCGGTTGCAAAGATAAGAGAAAAAACGATATGAACAAAACAAAACGGAACTTTTTTTGCATAAAAATATTGCGTAAGTTACAATTTCAGTAAAATGAGATGTCATATCGACGCTTTTCAAAGATGCATGTAGCTATAGTCCCCTTTTTAGTTTAAATTCATTCAAAAGCAATCAGGGAAGAGTGGCTGAACCGAAATAAATTTCTACCTTTGCAGCCGAAACCCATAAGAATAGAGAATCGTAAACGAATCATGGCAAAAGAGAATCACGAAAAGAAGAAAATAGCATTGCTGTTTATCTGTTTAGGTAATATTTGTCGCTCCCCGGCAGCCCATGCCATTATGCAGCGCGATGTCGAAGAGGCGGGGGTGTCAGATCGCTTTTTGATCGATTCGGCAGGCATTGGTCCCTGGCATGTAGGCGATTTGCCCGACCGCCGTATGCGGCAGCATGGAGCTCGGCGAGGGCTGGACATCAGTCATATAGCCCGGCAGTTCAATGCCAAGGCTGATTTCCGGGCTTTCGACCGCATTGTGGTGATGGACGAGGACAACTATCGCGCTATCGCATCCAAGGCTTCGTCTGAAGTTGAACGTGGGAAAATCATCAGGATGTCGGACTATCTTCTCGACCATCCCACCGCACATTCTGTTCCCGATCCATACTATGGCGACGGCTCCGACTTTGAGTTGGCGCTGGACTTGATAGGGGATGGCTGCCGACATCTGCTGGCTGACATAATAAAAAAGGAGGAGGGACACACAAAAAAGGAGGATGGACTTGTGCTGGATTGATACAGACACGGCGGTTGCGAGGCTCAACGCGTGGGGGGCAGACGACCGCTCGTTCTTCTTTCTGACCGACTATCTTCATCAACATTGGCTGGTGGAGCCTGTTGATGAGCTGTCGGCAAACGAGCTGCTCTATGCTTTTCCCGGACACAGCAATGCGTCCGGTGAAAAGGCGAAGGCTGTGTCACTTGTTTGGCAGCCCCATCCGCTCACTCCCGAAGCTTATCGAGAGAAGTTCGAGATTGTCCATCGCAATATGCTGGCAGGCAATAGTTATCTTGCTAATCTGACGTGTCGGATTCCCTTGGACACCAATCTCTCGCTGCGCGACATTTTTCTGCTTTCCCATGCACGATATCGATTATGGGTCAAGGACGCCTTCGTGTGTTTCTCTCCCGAGAGTTTTGTGCGTATCCGTGACGGTGTCATCAGCAGCTATCCAATGAAAGGAACCATCAGTTGTAGCGTACCCAATACCTTGCAGACGCTTCTCGGCGATGTCAAGGAAACGGCAGAACATGCGACCATCGTGGATTTGATACGCAATGACCTCAGTCGGGTGGCCGACTATGTGACGGTGCGTCGCTATCGCTATGTTGAGCGCTTGGAGACTTGCAATGGTTCTATCTTGCAGACCAGTTCAGAGATTGCCGGACTGTTACCCCAAGACTACCGCTGTCATTTAGGTGACATCCTCATGGCTCAGTTGCCCGCCGGGTCGATAACGGGTGCACCAAAGCCCAGTACAATGGCCATCATCCGTGAGGCAGAAGGCTATGACCGTGGCTTCTACACGGGTGTGGCCGGTATCTGCGACCGTGGGCAGATGGACAGCTGCGTGCTCATCCGGTTCATCGACAAGGAAGATGGCCGGTTGTTTTTCAAGGCAGGAGGAGGCATTACGGCTAAGAGTGACTGGAAAAAAGAATATCAGGAAATCAAAGAGAAGACCTATGTGCCCATTTGTTGAAACCATCAGAGTGGAGGAGGGCGTGCCCCACAATATTAGCTATCATCAGCAGCGCATGGCCGACACCATGCGCCGCTTCTTTCCCCATACGCCAGTTCCCTCACTTGCTTCAGAGCTCGAGGCCCGCAAGTGGCTTGCCGACGTCACGTGGAAAGTGCATGTGGAATATGACGCAAGTGGCATTACACTTGTCAAGGCCGACGAGTATCATATCCGCCACATCACCCGTCTGCGGCTTGTTGTCTGCGATGACATCGACTATGCCTATAAGAGTGCTGACCGCCGGCGGCTGGAGACTTTGTTTGCCCAGCGTGGAGAGGCTGACGAAGTGGTCATCATCAGGAACGGACTGCTCACTGATACCTCTTATTCCAATATAGCCCTCTTTGACGGCCGTCATTGGGTAACACCCCGCCAACCACTGCTACGCGGCACCATGCGTCAGTCGTTGCTCGATGCAGGTGTACTGACGGAACAAGACATCAAGGCTGAGGACTGGAATCACTTTCGGCAGGTGAGTCTCATCAATGCCATGATGCCTTTGGGAAGGCTGGTCTGTGAAATATAATGGTGAGTTGTTGCTCTACCTATTCTTTGTTTGCTGTTGTTATTCCCTAATGAACTTTTCCGTCTTTCCACCTTGTTGTCTGATGATCATCCCACGCTGGGATGCGTTGGCTCTGTTGCCATTGAGCGTGTAATAGCGAGCTGGCAAGTTGCTTGATTTGATGGCGGCTATTCCCGTAGAAGTCTTCACCGTGTGGATGCTGAGATCTGAAAGCTTGATTACGTCTATGGCGGAGGAGCGGAGAATGTTGAGCTGGTATTCAGCCCAGTCTTTGTCAACACTGAAGTCGACGGCGACATCACTACAGCTCATCGTCTTGTCAAGGTATATCTTTCCATCTGCAATGCTTTTCAGTTGTACAGTGATGCGGGCAGACGTATTGCCTTCAGCATGAAAGCATATCTGATAGTGTCCGACTCTGAGCTGTAGGGAGTGATAGACGTTTTGATTGTCCCATGTCGATTGCTCACCGCCAAAGCTAAGGAGCGTCGTGCCATTGTTAAGAACGAAACCGTGTGCGGTAGGATCCCATTCTGCTGTCTCGATGTGTGGCTCCCATACGAGCGTAGTGTCGCAGGGGCTGTTGAGGGAGTACTGACTTATAAACTTCCACATCGTCATAGCCGAGTTGCCGTCTTCTGTTTGGGAGGTAAAGTCGTTGTGTCCCATGTTGTCTATTTCGTAGTAGACATAAGGGAAGCTGCCCTCCGCAGCCTCATACACACTCTTGTCGTAGCCGCTCTCGCGTGTCTTCTTCGGCATGGTATTACATCCGTTGCGGGCCACCATGTTGTCTACGATGACTGGCATGTGGCGATAGCGCACGAAGTCGTCGGCCTTGCCATGTATGTGTAAGAAAGGTACGGGACGGGAGCCTGACTGATGAAGATGAAACTCGTTGATCGGATAACCGCTGATGGAGGCAAAGGCTGCAAACACATCGCTGGCCACGCAAGCCGCTGTATAGGTCATCATGCCACCATTGGAGAAGCCACAGCAGTAGACTCGCTTCCGGTCAATGGAGAAATGGGATGCTATGTCGTTGATGACTGCTTTGAAAAAATCGATGTCATTGTTGTCTTCTCCCGTAGCATGCCATCCCGGAAGCGTAGAGCCGAAGACGGGGAAGAAAATATTCTCGCCTTGAGGATAGGCAACAATGCAGCCTACTTGGTCGGCAACCGATGTGCGGAACGGCGACTTGTCGGTTGCGTGACCACCGGTGCCGTGAAGACTCAGTACCAGGGGAGTGGAGACAGATACCTTGTCGGGGACATAAAGCCAATAGGGGCGTGTCGCCCCGTTTACTGTGACGGTCCGCATTTCGTCGGTCTTGGCGTTTGTAGCTACGAGACTCCAACAGAGAAGGAGTAACGTAGTGAGATAGTTTAAGCAGTTGTTCATTTCTTATTCAGTTGTTGCGTTCTTAGTTTTTGCAAAGTTACATATTCTTTCTTGCATCAGCACTGTTTTTTGTTTCCAAAACTATCGCATTTGTATAGTATGGTGTTTGTAACGTTGCTTTTCTTCTTTGCCCAGTGTTATTTGTGCTTTTTGCTTTTTTTCATTCTTTAGTTTTGTTTGATAGAAAACAAATGATTATTTTTGTAGTCTAAAAAATAAGTATCAACCAAAACCATGAAAGGAATCATTACTACCCAAGAGATCCGTTTGGCACATCCCGGTATGTGTGACTGTGCCACTGACACCTATTATACTCGTTTTGCCAACCGCCTTTTCGACAGTCTGCGGAGCTTTGTTGGCAAGGATTTGCCCGACAAGAACTTCACAAGAGTGTTGGCCCGCAAGTTGACCAATTATTTCGAGGACATCGTAGCAGACATGGGCGTGTGGCACTCGTTCTCTGATATGTGCATGAAGCTCTACGGCTATCCCGTGCCCATGTACCACGCTGATGAGGAATATTATCCCGACGAGCCCAGTATCGATGCCGTGCGCTACCTTGTGTGGGACGTGGCCAACGAGATGTTCCCCGACCGTATCTTTGAAACCGACCGTCTGTTACAGGAGATGGGGCAGGAGGCTTACCGCTTGCTCTGTGATGCCTTTGAGCAGGCACCGATCAACGAGGATGCCAAGAAGGTGATGGATGATATGCTCCACTATGCCACCGAGGGCTTTAACGAACTGCGCAATGTGCTTGACTGGGTGCTGGGCGGATGCTACATCACTTCGGGCAGCTGGATCAACAAGCTGATGGGTGAGAAGGCCAAGGAGATAAATTCTGTTTCTTTCTTCGACGGTATGTCGCCGTCGATGAAGCAATACTTTGCAGTCACCAATATCAAGTTCTACGACCGTGTCGGTCCTCTGGCTCTGAAGTCTTATGAGTGGTTGCGCTCTTTGGCTCAGACAGTGGGACACCAAGAACTTGCCACGTTGTTGGAGCAGGTCAAAGTCTTGAAAATGGACACCTATAAATATACACCGGACGATGGTGAGTCGCTGACATTGGAAAACACCCATGGGCAGACGATAAAGGTTTCGCGCAAGGAGCTCAACTTGGATCCGGAGGTGGTCAAACAGCACAATGGCTGTGTGGCAGGTTTTGTTTTTTACAAAGGCGAATGGTGTCTCAACGGACTCGTGGTTCCTCTTCAGCAGAGCGACGAAGACTTCGAAGAAGCTAAACGCAGCCAGGCTGATATCCCTCTTCCTGGTACAGAGACCATGACGGCAAAGATGCTTCTCGAGCAGACCGGTAACCGACGGATCCTTTATTTTAAGGATGTCGATGAGATGAAAACGTTTCTTCAAGAGAAGTTAAACTATCCAGGCAGCATCTTCGAGGGTAGCCCGTTTGCCAACATGGAACTTCCATGTATGTTCATTGATACTGTTGACGAGACCAACCCGCAGTTCTTTGCGCAGAATTTGGAACAGTATATCAAGGATCCGGACAATCCCTATTACGATGCAAAGAAAGCAAAGGAAGACGCTGTCAACATTCTTTGGAATACCGACAGTGCCACGTCAGATATGGTCAACTATCTCATCGACCATGAGATGCTTCCCGATGCTGAGCAGCACTATGCGTTCAGTCAGCACAGCACGCATCAGCAGCGACTTGCCGACATGAATTTCTATATGCGCTACAATCGCAGAAGCCGGTACTAACTTTCCTGTGTGTCTTCCGCCATTAGGTCATTGATTTGGTCAATGACCTGCTGGCGTGTCTTCTGTTGTTTGTGATAGAGCTGGATGGCGAAGATCAGACCGCATACCAATCCTATGCAACCGCCAGTCAGTCCTCCCCATGCGGCGGAAGTGAGTATCTCACTGTCATAGTTGATGCTTTGGAAGAAGTCGATAATATACCAGACAAACCAGAGAAGAGTAAGCGGCAAACTGACTAACATCTGTAGGGCACTCAGCCGTTTGGCGCGTTGCAGTCGCAGGGCGGTGGGGATAAGATCGTCGGTCATAAAGGCTTCGTCCTTGATGTGGCTAACCTTATAGTCGAAGATCACGCCGGCAAGACAGAGAAGGATGATGGCAATGACCGGTCCCCATGAGAGATGGAAGACAAGTGCTATGATGGGGAAGGCAAAGACGATGATAGGCATGAGAATAGTAGACTCCAGGACGAGGTGGCGGTTGATACTGGCATAGTTGTGCTTCATCGACTCGCGCAGCAGGCGGTCGTTGACGATGGTCTCGTTGTGGAGTTTCTTTTGCATGATGGTCATTTGACGGCGCATCTCTTCGAGGGTATTGCTTGCTTGTTGATTCATGATTCTGTAGTTTTTGATGGTTGATACTTTATTTTATATATAGGCCTTATATATACGACGTTTTACACGGGTTATTCTTCACTCATGGTTTTGAGCTGTTCCTTGATGCGGAAGAGTCTGATGGAGACGTTCTTGGTGGTGATGCCCACCACTTGTCCTATCTCCTCATAACTCATATTCTCAAGCCAGAGCAGTACGATGGCGCGGTCGAAGGGTCCGAGGCGTGCGATACGGTTGCGAAGCATCTGCACCTGTCGTGAGTCGGCATCATTGTCCTCAAAGAGGTTGATGTCCATACTTAGTGGTATCGTCTTCCGCCGCTTCTTCTTTCTGTCGGCCGAGATGCAAGTGTTCAGACTCACGCGATAGACCCATGTGCGCGGGTTGCTGCGTCCTTGGAACTCTTGAAAACCTTTCCAGAGGTTGATGAGCACCTCTTCGAAAAGGTCAGCCACCTCGTCCTCGTCTTTGGAGAACATATAGCAAACCGTGTAGATGGTGCTCTTCTGCTCCTTGACGAGTTGGGCAAACTGCTGTTCTGATGGTTTTGTTGCCATTGTCTTTATTGAATTGTTACACCCATTAGACGCTATTTCTTTCGAAAAACTACAGAGAAACGAAAGAAAAAGAGAGGGTGTATCAAAATTAAGTTTTATGATGCATCCTCTTTTTTTTGCAATGATAGTTGGGAAATCAGGATTAGGTCGACTTTTTAGTTATGATTCCATTTTTTGTTGTATCTAACGTTATCAGGATCATCAAGAGGCAGAGGCAAGCCGTATTCGTGGCTCCCAAAGGCTTTCCATTGCCCCTTTTGTTGATTTTCGAGCACAGTTTCTTTATGTTGAAGGCAACAGCAAAGAAGGCAAAGTCCATCTTGACCTTGTCCATCCCGAAATGCCGGAAGCGTTTGTAGTTCATGTCGTACTTCATCTGCCCGAATACGGCTTCGGGCTCTATGCACCTTCGCCCTCTGTGCTTGATACCCTCCCCAGAGGTGAGTCTTTCGGCAGCCTGCCTCCTGTAGTGAATAAGCCTTTGGCTGACCTCGATTGTCCTGTTGCCCTTGCCCTTGAGTATGCCTCATTTTTTCTATGCTCCTCTTTCCCTTCGTTGTTGCGAGGCTTCGGCTTACCTCCATCCCGGCGTTCAGCTTGTCTGCCATGTCGCGCAGGTCATCAGTGGTGAAGCCCAAGCCCTGTCCCTCATCCGAGTTGTCCTGGGCTATAGCCTCGTCAACCTGCTCAAGGAGCACCTTTATCTTATTGATCAGCCTCTCACGGTTCCTTTCCGTGGACTTGCGCCATACGAAGTGGATGTCGCGCTTCAGCGCGCGCTCTAGCTTGCGGCATGAATAGATGTTGTTCATGTAGCCGTAAAGGATGGACTTGAGCATCATGCGCGGGTGGTATGGACTGCGCCCGCGCTCGCGGTAAAGCTTGCGGAAGTTCTCAAGCTTGAGCCTGTCCACTATCCCGTCTACAATGCGAACTGGGTCGTTTTCAGCAATATCTTTGTCTATACGCTGAGGAAAAAGGACGATTTCCTTGGGATTATAAGAATGAAAGTGTAACTTTGTCATGTATTTTATTTGTATACCACAAAGAAACATAATTTTTGTGATATGGCAAAGCCCCGGCTTGGGAAAGTCGAGGCTTTGTTTGCATAAATAATAAGAAATAGAGGATGCATCAGAATTTTGATACACCCTCTCTTTTCGTATTTGATGCAATCTTGTATGCTACTTCAAAACAACTTTCTTGCCATTCATGATGAATATGCCTTTGGCGTGACGACAGTTGTCAACCTTCTGTCCCAAGAGGTTGTAGACCTCCTTCTTGGCCGTTGTAGCCTTGACAGCATCGATACCGGTGGTACTGTTTTTCATGAAGATGGAGATATGGTCACCATTCACGAGGTCACCAATCTCTGCATAGTTGTTTCCGTCGAGGCTGACCGGCTCGTCGTTGAGGTTGATGCCTTTGATGGTTTCCTCGTCACTGACGGTCTTGACCACGATCTTGTTGCCGTCATCATCAGGCAGTTCTACTTCCTGTTCGTCGTTGGCCTTCAACGTCACAGTGTCATAGTAGGTCTCGCTCGAACGGTAGATGGTAGCAGCGTTGTCCTTGTTGATCTTCACCTTCACATGTATGGTGGGGACAGCAATAGCCTGAACGACCTTCACGATGGTGTTGTCACGCATCACAATGCTATAGCCAGGGCCGAACCAAGAGGTCTTCTCGCCATTGACCGTCACGCTGACAGCCTGCTCAGGATCAGAGCTCCAGAACGAAGGATTATAGTAGAGCTTGGCCTTGGTGCCAGCCTTGAGGACAATGTCTTTAGAGAAATCGGTGATCAGATTGTCATCAACAATCACCGCGGTGAAGAATTTCTTAATGCCGTCGGGCAACACCAGCGTGAGCTTGCAGTCCTTGTCGGGAAAGTCGGTAGTCACCTTGACGACAGAACCCTCATGCGGCGTGACAGCATAGCCATACTTGTAGGCGATATTCTGCCCGTCAAGCAGCACCTCATAGAAGGAGTCACCCCACTTGGCTGCGGAAATGCTGATTGGCAGCTTGTTTGAGGGTATGGTCAGCGCATTCTCGCCATCAACAACGTTCAGGCTGCTATAGTCTGCCATGTTGACCTTGATTTTTGCGGCATGGTCCACAGACAAGGTGAAGTGGATGTCTGTCACAGCACTTCTGCCATTATGCCAGGCTACAGCAGCAGACAACACCCATGTACGCATCACAGACGCAAACGGGAAATACACCAAGTTTGTTTTCAGCAAACAGCCCGTAGTCACCATCGGGGACGATTCCCTCGTGATGAAGACAAACCAGACCGTGAAATATCCACTCACAGGAGAACTCACCTTTACATTCTCTTCCGAAGCTACCTCCATCAGTGAGATACACCAGTCGTGCATCGCATCGTTCCACCTCTACGCCAACGCACTCGTGGTTAATGGCATAGCACCTTCCTCAACCTTACGACTGTACGACACCGCCGGAGTTCTCCGGCAGGAGGCAGCCGGTGACGCAAGTGGCAAGGCCGAAATCGACCTCACGGGACTTGCACATGGTATCTATATTGTCAAAACATCAAAACAGTCATTCAAATTCTATAAGAAATGAGAAAAATATTGTTTATCCTGTCACTCATCCTCTTCACCGGCAGCATCCAGGCACAAAAGGTGAAAGTGGTCCTAAAAAACGGAGAGTCCGTCAAGTATAAAGTCAGTGACATTGAGCGGATAGTATTTCAGCCGAAAAAGGATTTCGATCCTACCAACCTTCTCAGCGAGGAGTATGTCTCCGACAACAACTTCCGTGATTGGTTGGATAATAAATTTGCACATGGAAGCGGATATTATTCGCTCACTGACGCCGCAGCCTATGCCGACACCATCAATCTGGATGAGAACTCTCAGATCCACGACATCACCGGCATCGAGTATTTCAAATCACTGAAAGTCCTCAGTGGCGACGGTGCCGTTTTCGGCAACTTCAAGGTAGAAGCACTGAAAAGCCTGGAGTATCTGAAACTGCAAAACACCAAGGTGACAGAGCTGGACCTCTCAGGACTGAGCTACCTGCAGAAAGTCTTTGTCTCACAGAACAAACTGACCTCACTGAATGTGGCCGGTCTCTCACAGTTAACCAAGCTCTATTGTGATTACAACAACATTGCCAGTCTGGATCTCACCGGATGCTCGGCACTCACAGAGCTGGTAGTCTCGGGCAACACATTGGGCAGCCTCGACATTCCCCAATGCCCGCTTGAAATCCTTGCCGCACACACCAACCAAATAACAAACATCGACTTGAGCAAAGTGGTGTCAACACTGAAGCAGGTCTCACTGTCAAGCAACCAATTGGCAAGCATAGACCTTTCAGGTGCCAGCCGAATGACCTATTTCGAGGTGAGCGACAACCCACTGCAGCAAATTCCGAACCTCACGGGCTGCAGCAACTTGAAAGAGTTCAGATTGGAGAATATCAAAACGGATATGAGCGGGGTGAACTTCTCCGCACTCTCAAAGCTGCGTATGCTCCGCATGGACAACACCAATCTGGGAGAAAGCCTAGATCTGACAAAAAACAAAAAACTCAATGAGCTGAGCCTGCAGGCATGCAACCTCAAGACCATCAACCTCACAGGAGTCTATAACCTGGGATATATCAACGTGAGCGACAACCCCATCAGCCGTTTGGACATTTCAGCTTCGACCAACATCAACAGCCTTTATGCCAACCGCGTCAAGCAAGGCTGTCAGATCAAGGTCTGGAAGAGTTTCGATATCGCCAATGCCGCCAAGAACGGATTCTACAGCGACACAGGCGTATTTGTGTACGAATTCAAATAGAGAATCTTTCCCGACATAGCCAAGTTCAGACTTCCGTGATATGCCTACCAGCGTGTAGGCTTATCACGGAAGTCTTTTTTGGCGATTATTTTCCCAGCCAGTCGAGGAAGCCATTACGGCGCTCGGCACTGATGATCACCGTCTTGCACCCAGCCTCAGTACAAATGTCGGCGCTGAGTCTACCCTTGAAAAACCTGCTGACCTTCTTCACTGCATGGATAGAGGCGATGATGTCTCTTGAGACTCTGAAGAAGACATGCGGATCCAGCCCTGACTCTATATCGTTCAGACTCCTGAACGAAGTGATGTAGCATTTGCCACTGGGAATATGGGCGTACACATACTTATCCTCACTGGAGAAATAAGCTATTTGGGATGTTTCCAAATACATGAACTTGTCGCCCAGCGGTATGAGGATGCGGTCTATGAACTGTCGGGCATGGAGAAACTGTTCCCTAACCTTCATCAAAGAAGCCACGAACTGACTGTCGGCCACCTTTTGCCGCTTCTCAAACTTGCAGAAGGCACGTTCCAACGCTTCGGGTTCTATAGGCTTTAGCAGATAATCGATATTGTCCTGCTCAAAAGTCTTCATGACATACTCATCGTAAGCCGTCGTAAAAATAACGGGCACATCGACGTGGACGCTGTCAAAGATGTCGAAGCAATTGCCATCATCCAACTCCACGTCGGAGATGATGAGCTGTAGCTCTCCGGCATAAGTGTCAAGCCAGGCAACTGCTGATGCCACATCGCCAGCTGTGTAAGCTAATGTCCACGAAGGGCGTAACTGTGCACACATCTTTTCCAGATATACCAGCCCCATCTTGTCATTTTCTATAATCATGTAGTTCATAGGCCTATGTATGGAAGAAAAACAGAAAATATATGGTTGTCATTCTCTATAACGACTTGCTTGCCAAAGAGCTTATATTCGCTGACAAGAAAATCAAGTCCGAACCCATTCCTGCTGTCTGAGACCCGCGGGCAGACTGGATTGCTGACCCGAAAGCCTTCCGGCATGAAGGCAATAGTGATTGTCATAGGACGCTTCTCATTGATGATATTGTGTTTTGCCACATTTTCGAGCAGTATTTGCGTGGAGAGAGGAACAATCTCAGCCGAATCAGGAGACTCACCTTTGACATCAACACGCACACTGTCTGAAAACCGTTGCCTCATCAGATCAATATAATCTCCAAGATATTGTTTTTCCTCACTCAGAGGTACCGTTGTCCTTTCGGCGACATTCATCAGATATCTGTAGTACCGCGACAGTGAGAGCACATAGTGCTGGCCCCGTTCCGGAGCGATATTCAAAATGGCATAGAGCTGATTGAAGGCATTGAAAAGGAAATGAGGATTTACCTTCATCTTGATAAGCTCGTAACGCTTGTGCAGCAACTCGCGCTGCTGAAGCTCGTCACGATGAAGGGTGAGCTGCAAGCGACGAAAGTAGGTCAGCATCTCCAATATCACAAGAATCAACACCATGCAGAACACCGTCCCACCCCAGTTGACCGGCAGACGGATGATGAACGCAAACAAGACGTTGATCATAAGGACTATGGAAAGAGACAAGAATAGGTCTACTCCAAGTTTCAACACCAACGGAGACATCAACCGCGTTTTCCAGACGATGGCACCAGTCGTCAACGAGATGCCGATAATAGGTATCAAATTGTATAATATCGAGTGGGTAAACTTCAACCAGTTGACATCCGGAAGAATACCGCCCTGCAGCATCCGGTCGTAACAAATCTGAAAAAACACGCTGAACAATATCAGACAGCCTATAAAAGACAGGCTGGAACGCCATGTTATTCTATGATTTACTATCGATACCATTTCTAAAATACTATTGGTTTTAGTTATCTGTTTGTTTCTATGGACACTGGTGCCATTCCTTCAATATGCGCTACGCTTCTTTCGGCATGCTCCTGAGAATGAAATAGAACTCAGCGGAGGTCACGTCCGGCGGGCAAGCAGCCTTACGCTCCTCCGTCGTGGCATTCTCGGGCAACTGCGCGATGGCGTGGCGGATGGCCTTCACCTTCTCGCCGTCGATGACCTTATCGGCACTGATCTGACCGGAACTCACGTAAGGAGCCAGATGACTGAGGATGGTGCTGAGTGCCAGATGACGCTCATCAGCAATCTGCTGCGGTGTCTTGCCCTGGCGGAAGAGGGTGTAGGTCTGTACATAGGTAGACACACGGGGCGCCTTGGCAGACTTAGTAGTGGCGCTCTCCGCTGAAGAAGTCGAAACGGGCGAGGCTACGCTACTCTTTCTCTTCCGTGGCCTGCTGCCGGGCATCACCACATCCATGGCGTCGAGCATAGCCTCCTGCTTGGCCTGCATATAGGCCGAGACCGTGAAGTGCGTCTCTTCCATGGCCCGCAGCAACCTGTCTTTGGACAGATAAGCCAACCAGAGATCTTTATAGCGCTCGTCGAAGAGTTGCATGCCTCGCTTGTTGTTGGTGCGGGCTATTTTGGTCTTCTCGATAGCGTCGGGCAGCATCTCCTCCAATCCTGTGACGAAATAAGCTGCGCTGCGCTTCACCCTTTCGAGGAAAGCAGGAGCGTGCAAGCCCTCGGCAGATGTCTGCTGGATGACCATACGCCAGCGCAAGGCCACGTCAATGACCTTCTGTTTCAACTGGTCGATGACCGTACCATGATAGTTAGTAAGCTTGGGGAACTGCCGGAAATACTCCAGCAAGAGGCGGTGGAGCTGCTGCTCTGCGGCAAAGAGCGGCATGAAGTTAAAGAGGTCGTAGAGTTGTGTGCGGTAGTATTCCGCCTTGAGGGCGGGTAGTTCCTCGATGCTCTTCTCGGCCTCGGTCTGCTGTCGTGCGATATAGTCATTGACACGTGCGTCGCCGATGATGTTGCGGGGCTGTATCTGCGAGGCGAGTACGAGTCCCTCCAAACTCTTGCAGCGGCTCAGTGCCACATAGACTTGTCCCGAGGCGAAGGAAGCGCTCGCGTCGATGATGGCGTGCTCAAAGGTCAGGCCCTGACTCTTGTGGATGGTGATGGCCCAGGCCAGACGCAAAGGGTATTGCCGGAAGACACCGAGCACCTGCGGTTCGATAATCTTTTTCTCCTCATTGATGGCGTAGCGTGTGTTCTCCCATTCGGCAGGCTCCACGCTGATGGTGTAGTCGTCGCCGGGACACTTCACCACGACCTTGCCCTCCTCAAAGCCGACGACGTGACCGATGCGCCCATTATAATATAGGTGTGAGGGAGAAGGATCATTCTTGATGAACATCACCTGTGCGCCCTGCTTCAGCTCAAGGTTGACGTCGGCAGGATAGCTGCTCTCGGGAAACTCTTTCTCTATCTCAGCCTTGAAGACATAGCGCTTGCCGGGCAGCTTATGCAGTTCGTTGTCGTTGTAGCTGTCGGCCATGCGGTTGTGGGTGGTCAGCCGGATGTATCCTTCCTCAGCCTTTGGTATGAACATCGGCTTACAGCGGGCATTGAGACGGGCGAGGTCCTCGGCTGTCGGCACACCGTCACGCACATGGTTGAGGATGTCGATAAACGCCTGATCCTGCTGACGGTAGACATGGGTGAGCTGTATGGTGACGTAGCTTGTCTGCTGAAGCGCATGACTGCCAAAGAAATAAGGCGTGTCGTAGTAAGGGCGCAACAGTTCCTCGTCGCGCGGCGTGACCACGGGTGTGAGCTGATGCAGGTCACCGATCATCAGCAGCTGCACGCCGCCAAAGGGTAGTGTCGGATCGCGGTAGCGCCGCAGCACATTGTCGATGGCGTCGAGCAAGTCGCTGCGCACCATGGAGATCTCGTCGATGACAAGCATGTCGAGCGTACGGATGATGCGCCGCTTCTCCTTGCCAAAGTCGTAGCGGTCCTTAAATGTAGTACCCGGCACATAGGGAGAGAGCGGCAACTGGAAAAAGCTGTGGATGGTCACACCGCCTGCATTGATGGCCGCCACACCGGTAGGTGCCACGACGATGATGCGCTTGGAGGAATGCTCCTTCAGCGCCTTGAGGAAGGTAGTCTTACCCGTTCCAGCCTTTCCGGTGAGAAAGATGCTGATGCCGGTGTGCTCGGCGAATTCCCATGCGTGGCGCAACTCTTTGTTTTCCATAATGTCTGCTGTAATCGGTTTGTTCTTACAAATTTAATGTAAATCAGCGAAACAGCCAAAGGATGTGGCGTTTTCTTTGCTTTTAATACTTGCAAATATGGAAAGAAAGACGTATATTTGCAGAAAAGATTCATAGCAGTCAACCATGAGCAACGATTTCAAGCGCATTCCCTACGGCATCTCCGACTTTAAGCAGGTGCGGAAGGAAAACAAATATCTGGTGGATAAGACCATGTACTTCGAGCGGATGGAACGGGCAGGCAACTTTCTCTTCCTTGTCCGCCCGCGTCGCTTCGGCAAGAGTCTGTTCCTGAACATGCTAGAAGCTTACTACGACATCAATGAGAAGGACAACTTCCAAGAGTTGTTCAAGGGAATGTATGTCGCTGAGCATCCGACGGAAAACAGAAACCTGTATCAAGTGTTGCATCTTGACTTCTCGCTGGTCGGGAGTGATTTGGACCATCTAGAAGAGAACTTTAACCGTTATTGTGGGGGGCGAGGTTGACACCTTCATCGAATCCTATCAGCGATTCTACGAGCCACATATCGTACAGCGTATTCTCAATGAGAAGACCGCAGTAGGAAAACTCAATCAGGTGAGGATGGCGGCTAGGAAACAAGGCCATAGGCTCTACTTGGTCGTGGACGAATATGATAACTTTACCAACAATATTCTGAATGTAAAAGGACAAAAGGTTTACCATGACCTCACACATGGTACCGGTTTCTATCGTGACGTTTTCAAGGTCTTCAAGCCGATGTTTGACCGCATCATCATGCTCGGCGTCGCTCCCATTACGCTCGACGACCTGACGAGCGGTTACAACATTGCGCTGAACATGACCATCGACTCGCGCTTTAACCAAATGCTCAGCTTCTCAGAAGAAGACGTACGGCAGATGATACGCTATTACAAAGAGGTGGAAGCCATCAAGCCGGAAGTTACTGAAACAGCATCATTGCCGACATCAAACCGTGGTACGACAACTATTGCTTCGCTGAGGACAGTTTCGGCCGTGAGCCCAGCATGTTCAACAGTGACATGGTGTGCTACTATATGAGTACGCTTATCGATACGGGGCGCAAGCCTAAAGAGAAGGTTGACCTGAATACGAAGACTGACTACAAGAAGCTACGCAACCTCATCGAGATCGGCAACATGACTGAAGAGCGGCGGCAGACGATCTACGACATCGTGCACACGGGCTACACCTTCGCAATGATCAACAGCTACTTCCCTGCGGAGAGCATTACCGATGAGGACACCTTCGTCAGTCTTCTCTTCTATTACGGCATGCTCACCATCCGCGGCACCTTAGGTGCTACGCTGAAGTTGGGTATTCCGAGTAACAACGTGCGCAAACAATACTACGCCTATCTCATACAGGCCTTCCAGCAGATTCACCCTATCGCAGTCTCGCAACTCAACGTTCCGTTCTATCAGGCTGCTTTGGAGGGTAACTGGCGCCCGATGATGGACTATATCCTCAAGGCTTATCACGACACCACTGCCGTGAGACAGCTCATCGAAGGCGAGCGCAACCTGCAAGGATTCATGAATGCCTTCCTCTCGCTTGCCCCTTATTACCTCGTTGCTCCTGAGATGGAATTCTCTCACGGCTATTGCGACTTCTTCCTGCTGCCCAACTACACAGTCTATCCTATGGTGGCACATAGCTATATCCTGGAGCTGAAGTACCTCAAGACCGACGCCACTGACGCTGAGGCCGCCCAACAGTGGATAGATGCCGTCGCGCAGATCAAGACCTACGCTGCCGACCGCAAGTTGCAGAGCATGCTCCACGGCACTAAGCTCCACCTGATTGTCGTGCAGATCAAAGGCTACGACGTGGTGAAGCGGGAAGAAATCGTTGAACGGTAAAAAGGTAAAAAAGAGTAAAGCTACCCTATTCCTCAATTCCTGCCGATGATCCCCGTCTGCGTGTCTTTATTGTTGAGCTTGCGCTGTGCTTCCTTGTATCTCCTGCCATGACTGAGCTTCCACGTGAAGTTGAGAGAGACGAAATTGCCGATGGTCTTGCTGCGGAGCTCATAGGCCTTGTGCATATAGCGGTTGAGCAGGTGGGAAGACATCGCCTTGGGATTGGCCATGAAGCAATGGTCCCACGTCAAAGACACAGAGCAGGGGTCGGCCTGATAGCTGCATTGCAGGGCTGGTATGCCGTAGTTCCATCCAAGGTTCTCGCCTTCGAGAAAGCGATAGCCATTGTCGGCTTGTGCCGTGAGCGTCCAACGTCCGAGATAAGCTTCCAGGCTTCCACCCACCATCCAGAAGTTATGAAGATGGGTGTAGTCGTCGCCAAAGTTGAAGTAGCGGAAGAAGCCTCCGTTGACATTGGCCGCAAGACGGTCGGGAACGATGGTGTAGGAGAAGTTGTCGATAAAGTAGAGCATCTTGATGCCCCGCTGATTGCGTTGGGTGTAGACAAACCGGTTGTCATCAGTACGGAAATACGCAGCCATGTTGCAATGGGAATGGTCGCAATAGTCAGCCTTCAGCGTGTTGTTCCATCGTGGTGAGAAATAGTTGAAACGCAACGTATGTTCGTCGCAGCGGTTGGGCTTGAGGTTGGGAGACCCCATCGTCCACTCACGTCCGTTGGTGCGGATGGCCGCATCACCGATCATCGCGATGCGGCTGAAAAATCCATACTGCTTAAAGTCATAGCTCAGACTCAGTCCATGACCGAAGCTATAGGCTAACGTGGCTTGGGGTCGGAAGAGATTGAAATTGTAGTGCGCCTCACCCTGGGTATAGCGTTGGTTGCTCACGCCAAGGCCAGCCACATAGGTCAGTGCACCAAGATGGCCCTTGAGTTGGGCAAAGCCATAGACATATTGATTATGGAGTCGGTTGACAGCATCGACATCATCAGTGTAGCTGTTGCGCGTGTATTTGAGTTGGTAGTTGGCACCCAAGGAAAGCGTGAAGGGCCTGAGCCGGTTCTCATATATGGCTTCCCCGATGAGTGACGACGTGTTGCCCTTGACATGGTAAGCGTAAGGACCGCCCTCTTCCATATAGTTATAGGAACGTGTGTGGATGTGCGTGCCCACTACATTGGCCGTGATGTACTGGTTTCGGCCCAGCTTCCTGATAAGATAGAGGTCGAGGACAGAAGAGAAAGAACGGTCGCGGGAGAAGTTCTTCACATCCGTGCCATTGACGTCGGTGCGCACATCGTCGCCCGGACAATGGTTGAAGTCGGCAGTCAGCTTTGCCTGCAAGACATTGCCGAGCGTGTCAGCCCGATTATATTTCAGTGCGACGGTGTTGCTGACCGCTCTACTCCTATGCTGCTTATCTACCCGCGAGACGATGTCGTGCGTGCCGTCGGTGAGCAAGTAATCGGTGAGGGTACGTGCTTTTTTGTTGCGGTTGTCCTTATAGAAGAAGTTGTAAGTCAGTGCCCATTCCGATTTACCTCTGTTTACCTTTGCATAGACCATGTCGTCGCTATAGCGGGCCAGCGCCTGTGTAAAGTCGGTGCCAAGCTCGTATCCCGCGTCACTACGCCGTGTGTGGATATCGATGACGAAGGCTATGCCCTGACCATAGCGCACGCCGGGATTGTCGATATAGTCAATGGAGGTAACGCGCTTGGAATCGAGTGCTATCATGTCGGACTTTGACGCAATGGCTCCGTTGATACGTAGTTGCACCTCACCCCGATTGAGACGGTCGGCAATGGTATGGTGCACGACATCCACCTGAAGCAAAGGGAGACTGAGAAGATGGAGAAGGGCATAGCCATTGGAGGCATTTGTGCGCTGTGCCGACGACGGGATGATATGACGTCCGTCGGGACGGAAGGTCACACGTGCCGCCTCCACAGTAACGTCCTTGAGCACTACCGCCGTGTCTGCGAGTAAAGAAGAGGAAGGCTTGGCGCTGCCGTGGTCCTGTGCATAGACCACTGTCACCGCGCCAAACATAAGCATAAGGAGAAAGAAAATCTGCTTCATATCTTTGCTGTTTGTTTTTGTTGCAAAGATAGGAAGCAAATGGCTAAACGCCTAAGAATGAGACTGACATCTGTCTGACAATTGATATTTACCGCCTCTTTCTGTCGTAATGGTGAGCTTGCTGTTCTTGTCGAGTACGGGTTTCAGCCGTCGGATGAGCGTGTAGAGCGTGTCGCTGGCATCGGTTTTTTTCGGCCAAAGCGCCTCGCAGATGTCCTCCTTGCGCAAGCTGTGATGTTCATCGGCAAAGAACATCAGCATCAACTGGCGTTGCATGGCGGTGAAGTGGACAGGCTCCTGATGCTCATCATAGAATGTCTGTGAGGCTTCATCAAGGCGCAGGCCGCCAAAGCCTCCGGCAATCGCTACGACCCGACGACGCGTCCACATCAGTGAGCCTGCCAGCCAAAGCAGCGACAAGGCGAACAGCGACAGTGGCATACGCTGGTCAGAGAGGGACAGCACCGAAGCAACTGAGCAGTTGGCATAGCCCCGGAAGGCTACGCAACGCTCTCCCCTGCCCCATGTCATCTTGCTGCTGGCAACCGTCTTCGGGTCCACATCCTCGGCATAGCACACCAAAGAATGGCGACGGAGCACCGCCAACCGCAGATTACTGCGATAGTCACGGATGGTGTCGGGAGTAATCCACACCTCCCGCTTATGGCGCAATGTCTGAGCCAAAGCTTGATTCATGTCGGCCACCATCTCCTCTTCAGCACAACGATAGCTATGCATGCCTGCCCACACGGAACAACACATCAGGGTCACAAAGACCAGGATAGTATAGAGCGGTTTCATCGCAGAAATATCAAATTAGTGTTTCAATGATACAAAAGTAAAGAAAAAAAAGCAAAAACGCAAGAAGAAAGCCATTTTACTCAAGTTTCGAAGGTAAAAACATATTATATATTGTACAGCATGTGCCAATTGCCTTAAGATTGCAAACTTCTTGTTATCAGTGAAGACTAAGTTCGTAACTACTCAGCACCCCTGTATACATGAGCAGTCATCTCACTGTCGTACGACAGCAAGAATCGCTTTGAATTTAGAATTTCCATTCTTCATGGCAGTTTCTGCAATATGTCCCCTATAACGGCAACGCCCGGGCGGTATCCGAGAAACTTCTTGTATGTAGGCTTGGCGTCATACTTAATTTGTATTTTTGTCATGTCCGTTGCGTTTTTCACTGTCTTTGGATTTGCAACACTAAGATAAGTGAAAAAATGACATGACAAAATCCTGGGCAACTTTTTGTTGCTCAGGAGCTTATAAAACATAACATTTAACTAAGTTGCGGAATTAAGGGCTTATAGGAAAGACGCCCTAAAATGGATGGTTACGAAACAAGAAAAGCCCCAATCACACTGATGGAGTATAAATCGCATCTTTGTGTGATTGGGGCTTAGTAGTGTTATGATGTCAGACGACTGGATGCACTATCTTTTAGGTTATTTCCAAGTGTCATCATCGAAATCATCATTCCATATATTATTCTGCTTGCCCGACTGCCCCAGTATTAAACAGCTGAAGAATGCTGTTTAAGCATTTGTTCTTGATCTCATCCTTCCACCTTTTTCGCACTTTTGCCTTATCGTGCCATGCGTATAGCTGAGGTGGTATGAGCGGAAAAAATCGTGTTTTTTTCTCCCCGTTATTTCCTCTTTCCACCAAGAATTCTCCTTGCGGCCTCGATGATGGTGTCGCGGTTGCGGTAGAAGTCCTCCATGGTGAGCGATACGCTGACGTCGGGTGCTATGCCATTCTCGGTGCTCTGTCGGTCACGGTCAAACATTGGACAAGAGGAGAAACGGATGCTCCAACCATTGGGGAGTTCGCTGGAGAAGGGCAGTCCTGCACCGCCACCCGTGCGGTCGCCCACCACCTTGACGTTAGGACAGCTGCGCATGTATTTCACAAACTCGTTGGCGGCAGAGTAGACTTGACGGTTGGTGAGCACCACAACGGGTTTCTGCCAACGCAGACCCTTGCCGGGCTTCAGCCATTGCTCCTGCATCGACGAGAAGTCGTTGTGGCCTTTTCCTGTCTTGTGGCGGATATAGCCTACGAGAATGCTCTTGTTGGTGAAGCGGGCTGCGAGTTCCTCTGCGCTGGTGATCATGCCGCCGCCGTTATCGCGCAGGTCGATGATCAGTCCACGGCAGGGAGCGAGGTAGAGGAGAATGTCATCGAGATTGCCGCTGCCGATGTTGTTTTCAAAGGTGGCGCAGCGCACATATCCGATTTGATCGTTGAGGATGCGATACTTCATGCCGCTGGCGATGCGATAGTCGGTACCGAGATAGTGGCTGACGAGCGTGTCGCTGTAGTTGCTGGGATAGTCCTCGTGAAAGCCCCAGTAGCGGGTAAAGTCAAAGGAAGCAAAGAGGTTGACGTGTCCGTCCTTGAGGGTGGCAAGCATGTTGCCGAGTACCTCAAGTAGTTGTTCGTCGGTCATCTGACTGTTGATCTGCCGTACATAGACTGTGTGGATGGAGTCCCAATCCACGCCTTTCTCCTGGAAGAAGCAATAGTGCTCGTCCATGATTTTCCACAAAGCCTCAAAGTTGCCTTTGGGGTTGTCGGCAAACTGATCCTCGTCGACGCAGGCTGTGCAGAGCAGCAGGGCGGAGAGAAAAAGAAGAAGATGACGGACGATGATTTTCATAATTGGAATAGATCAATAGCACCAGCCGAGGGCGATACTATGAGTGTATTGGTGGTATTTGAGGTTGTTGGCTTTCATCTGCCGGTATTCACCGAGGTAGCCCACGCGGAAAGTGGTGCGCCACAGACGGAAGTCCACGCTCAGATGCTGATAGAATTGTGGAGCACCGAAAGACGAAGTGCATACGATGTTATGGTCATAGTCGCCGCGTGAGAAGATCTCGTAGTACGACTGCCCGTAGTTGGGTGAGAAGGCCATGCCGATAAGTGGCATTGTCACATCGTAGTGCAAGGCGAGTGGCCGCCGTCCGGTGTGGAGTTGCCATGTCAGTCGGGCTGTCGGGTCGATGCTCAGCGCTATGCGTGCTTGCGCCGGGTTGTTGCTGTTGCGTGTGTCATAGGCTCCGCCCAGTGTGCCGTCGATAGCTCCTCCGGCGAGCAGCGTCAGTCGTGGAGCTGCCCAGTGCCAGCGGTACATCCATCCGAGCCTGAGGTTGTAGAGTAGTGTGAGCAGTGAGTTATCGTTGCCGCGTGTACCCGCCACAGACACCAACACGTGGTGTACGGCCTCTCTGACAATCCGACTGCTGTCGCGCCGCCAAAGGCTTTGGGTGAGATAACTGAACTCAGTGCCAGTGAACTTCTCCTGTGAAAGATAGGTATCGAGGATGTCGGTGTAGCCCACACTCAGTTGTCCTGCCCGCTCACGCTCTATGACATGTCGGACGGGTTGGCTCTCCTGGGCCGCAAGGCTTGTAGCGATGGCGGCGATAGCGATGGATGTGGTTAGTCTACTGATGATGGTCATATAGTATTATAATAAGGAGATCTCTTAAACTTCGGCCCGTCTCTTCTAGCTCCGGCCCCTCTCTTGCTCCCCCCAAGGGGGAGGACTGCTAAACCATCAATACCTCGTTGCTTGGTTATCGCCTTTCTCCCCCTTGGGGGGGGAGCTAGAGGAGGGCTGTAGCTAGAGGAGAGCTTTATTCCGGGAACAAGTTGAGCTGTCCTGTGATCTCATCGATGACTTGTTGTTGCGACTTGCCGGCATCAGGATCGAGGTTCTCCTCTGGTCCGTTGTCTTCGGGATTGTTATCCTCCGGCTCTGGGTCGGGTTGTCTGAGTGGTTCGAGTTCTTCCACCTTGTCGATCTGCCATGTGGCGATGCGCTTGCCCTTGGCCTTGAACCCCTTCACGGCAATGAAGCTGTCCACGTCGATGTCCATTGGCGCACGCGCCGCGTCAGCACCACCGAAGGTCACACGCACACGCGGGTAGACTGTGTCGGTGAGCAATAGCAACCGATTGTCGGGGTTGTCGCTGAGGAAGTTTTGGTGCTTGTGGCTGGCCTCCATCTGGAATCGCTTGATATAAGCGTAGCCGTTGTTGTCGGCATCTAAGAGCACTGCTGTCCATACCTTGTTGGGCTTCCACTTCTCGATGATGCGGATGTTGTCCTCGTAGTGGTTGTTCTGGTCGAAGTCAGTGATGTAGAACTCATTGTTGTCGAGCACCACGAGGATGCTGTCGTCGTCGTAGAACTCGCCGAGCAGTCGTCCGTGCTCCTCATAGTTGATACGGTTGACATCGGGGTCGAACCACACCTTGCGGCCGCCGAGAGTAGAGTGGCCGTGGCTCTTGAGCGAGATACGGTGGATGCTCTGCTTCGACAGCATGTTGCCATGAGCAGTGCGTCCCTTGATAGGCACTTCGGCGAAGTCTTTGTCCATGAAGATATTTTGCTTCTTCTTGGTAGGATCGGGGTCGAGAGTCACCTTGATGATCTCAGCCTCACCATTGGGGTTGGCGGTGAAGTAAAGCACGCGCGAGCCCGGCTTGCCCTGCGTGAGGTCGTAGTCACGGTCGCGGATGATGCCGGTGATGTTGAAGCGCTTGATGTAGTATTTGCCCATGCGGCCGTCGCGGTAGACGACATTGTAGACCGTGCGCTTGTCGTTGCGCTTGAACACCTGTACCCAGAGAATGTTCTTGCCTACGAAGATCTTGTCCGCTACACGGATCACCTTGTACTTACCGTCGCGGTAGAAGATGATGATGTCGTCGAGGTCGGAGCAGTTGCACACGAACTCATCCTTCTTCAGTCCCGTTCCGACAAAGCCATCCTGGCGGTTGATATAGAGTTTTTCGTTGGCCTCTACCACCTTGGTGGAGTCGATATTCTCAAAGCTGCGTATCTCGGTGCGGCGCGGATGGTCCTTGCCGTAGGTCTCCTTGAGATGTTGGAACCAGGCGATGGTGACGTCGGTCATGTGGGCCAGGTCATGGTCGATGCCCTTGATCTCTGCCTTGATCTTCGCCATGAGCTGGTCGGCCTTGTCCTTATTATATTTCAGGATACGCTGCATCTTGATCTCCAGCAGGCGCAGGTAGTCGTCGCGTGTGATCTCGCGCAGCAGCTGAGGCTTGTAGGGTGTGAACTTCTCGTCGAGGAACTTTACTACAGCATCCTGGTTGGCGGCCTGCTCGAAACGGCGCTCCTTATATATACGCTCCTCGATGAAAATACGTTCCAGCGAAGAGAAGAACAGCTGCTCCTGCAACTCGCCCTTACGGATGAGCAGTTCCTTGCGCAACAGTCCCATCGTGCGGTCGGTGCTGTGACGCAGCACATCGCTCACAGTGAGGAAGCATGGCTTGTTGTCCTCGATGACGCAGCAGTTGGGCGAGATGTTGATCTCGCAGTCAGTGAAGGCATAGAGGGCGTCAATGGTCTTGTCAGACGAAGTACCAGGGGTGAGCTGTACTTGTATCTCTACGTCGCGGGCCGTCATGTCAATGACACGGCGAGCCTTGATCTTACCTTTCTCAATGGCTTTGGTGATGGAGTCCTGCAGGGTGGCGGCCGTCTTGGTGTAGGGCACTTCACGGATGACGAGCGTCTTGTTGTCGAGTTTGTCTATTTTGGCTCTGACGCGCACCACGCCACCACGCTGTCCGTCGTTGTATTTGCTTACGTCGATGGCACCGCCGGTGGGAAAGTCGGGATAGAGATGAAACTCCTCTCCTTTGAGGTAGTGGATGGCAGCATCGCAGATCTCGTTGAAGTTATGGGGCAGAACCTTGCTGGAGAGTCCCACGGCGATACCGTCGGCACCCTGCGCCAACAGCAGCGGGAACTTCACGGGCAGTGTCACCGGCTCTTTGTTGCGGCCGTCGTAGCTCATCTGCCACTCGGTGGTCTTCGGATTGAAGACCGTCTCGAGGGCAAACTTCGAGAGACGCGCCTCGATATATCGGGGAGCGGCAGCACGGTCACCAGTAAGGATGTTGCCCCAGTTGCCCTGCGTGTCGATGAGCAGATTCTTCTGCCCAAGCTGTACGAGAGCATCGCCGATGGAGGCATCGCCGTGAGGGTGGAACTGCATCGTGTGTCCCACGATGTTGGCCACCTTGTTGTAGCGTCCGTCATCCATGCGCTTCATCGAGTGCAAGATGCGGCGCTGCACAGGTTTCAGTCCATCCTCGATCTGCGGCACAGCGCGCTCAAGGATGACATAGGAAGCATAGTCCAGGAACCAGTTCTTGTACATGCCACTGAGATGATGCACGGCAGAGGCATCGAAGCGGTCGGCGGGCTTGTAGTCGGAGTGCTGGTCCTCGGTGAGCTCGCTGTCGTCTGATGGCTGTTCGCCCTCGTTGGGCTTGTTGTTGCTGCTATCTTTCAGCTCTTTATCTTTGTCTATAGTCTTGTCGTCGTCCATAAAAGTGATTGGCGTATGTTTCTTGCAAAGTTAATAAAAAAGAAGAAGAAAGCAAAATATTCTTTGTAACTTTGCATTAAAAACAGACACCCATGAGGAAATACTTAAACCATTACCGTGCGCTCGTCATGTTGGGCACACCACTGATCATCGGACAGATCGGCGTGGTGCTACAGAACTTTGCCGACACGCTGATGATCGGTCACCACACTACGGCGGAACTTGCTGCGGCGTCGCTGGTGAGTAACATCTTCATCCTGGGACTGCTCATGGCCATGGGCTTTGCCCTGTGCATGACACCGCTTATTGGCAAGGCCTATGGACAGGGTGACGTAGGCAGCATCGGGTCGACAGTGAAAAACGGACTGGCGGTGAACACGCTGGCTGCTCTCGTGCTGATGGCGGTCTACACAGTGCTTTATTTCTTCCTTGACAAACTCGGGCAGCCCGACGAGCTCTTGCCCTATGTGCGTCCTTACTATCTCATCAACTTAGTGTCCATTCCCTTTGTCTGCTGGGTCAACGGGTTGAAACAACTCTTCGACGCTATCACTGACACGAAGACACCGATGTGGATACTCCTCGGTGGTAACGCACTGAACATCTTGGGCAACTGGCTGCTCATCTATGGCCATTGGGGCTTGCCAGAGATGGGTATCACCGGTGCGGGACTTTCCACGCTGGTGGCTCGCGTACTTATGTTCATTGCCATCGCCTTGTGCTTTGCGTTCTCCGGGCGTCATCGTGCTGAGCGCGCAGCCTTCCGGAAGTGTCGTGTGAGCCGTGGCGAGATGCGCTCGCTCATCGTCTTGGGTACACCTATCAGCTTGCAGATGGGTATGGAGAGCGGTGCTTGGTCGTTGTGTAGCATCATTGTGGGATGGATCGGTACCAATGCGCTGGCCGGACATCAGATCATGCTCACCATCAGCCAACTCTTCTTCCAGTTCTATTATGCGCTTGCCTCGGCGGTATCTATCCGCGTCAGCCATTTCCATGGACAGCACGACTACACAGCTATCCGGCGTACGGCATGGGCTGGATGCCATCTCAATTTCATGATCGCCATCTTCGTGTCGGTTCCTGTAATCATCTTCCGCGAGCAGATGGGCTTCCTTTTCACCTGTTCGCCCAAAGTTGCGGCAGAGGTTGCCAGTGCCATCGTACCGCTGATCATCTATCAGTTTAGCGATGGCTTGCAGTGCACTTTCAGCAATGCCATGCGCGGCTTGGCTTATGTCAAGCCGGTGATGCTCGTGGCCTTCCTCTCTTATTTCGTGGTCTCGCTGCCCCTGGCTTATCTCTTTGGCATCAGCCTGTATGGCGGCTTGGTGGGTGTGTGGTTCTCCTTCCCCTTCGGACTTACGCTTGCGGGAGCGCTCTACTACCATTTCTATCATCGCCGGCTGCTGTACCTGGAAAAGACAGAGTAACAAAGTAAACATATTGCTTAGCAGACAGCCTCAAAGTTTCCATTGGCAGCGGTTCATGTCTACGCAACCATTGGACTTAAAGAGGATGTCTTCGTGGAGGAGTCGCTCACGTTGTTCTGGGAAGACGGAAGAGAGGCGGCCATCGCTGTTGACAACACGGTGGCAGGGAAGATGCAATTCCTGTGGTACGCGACTGAGCCAAAAGCCTACTTGGCGGGCATGATGAGGACAGCCGGCCAAGGCGGCTACTTGACCGTAGGTGAGCACGCGCCCGGAGGGTATCTGTCTGACAATGTCGTAGACAGCCTCCACAAACTCTCTTCTCTTGTCTGCTTTTGCGTCCTTCATTATACACTATTTATTATTTTTTATTTATACACTATACATTATACATTATTCTGTATAATCGCCTTGACAAGGTCGTCTTTCCTGTCCTGCACCTTTTGTATTTGTTCTTCCAGTGAGCCACGGGTGATGAAGCGGTAGACCATGACAGAGCGCCGCTGTCCCAAGCGATGGGAACGGGCGATGGCCTGCTCCTCAGCAGCATGGTTCCACCATGGGTCAAGGAGGAAGACATAGTCGCCCTCGGTGAGGTTGAGACCCTCGCTACCCGCCTTGAGCGAGACGAGGAAGAACTGGCAGGAGGGCGTCTGCTGGAAATGCTTCACGATAGACTCACGGTCACGGCTCTTTCCTGTGAGCAAGTCATAAGTCCATCCGCGCAGCTTCATCTCCTCTGCGATCACGTCGAGGAAAGAGGTGAACTCGCTAAAAATTAGCACCTTGTGGTCAGTGCCACGCAACTCCTCCAGTCGGTCGAAGACTTCCTGCACCTTGCCCGAGTCGCCTTCCTTATGCTCCAACTTAGGACTACAAGCTAATCGGCGCAGGCGAGTGATGGCAGCCAGCACCACGATACGGTTGTTGGCTTGCTCTGCATCCATGAGCAGGTTGCGCATCTTGCTCTGCTCCTCTTCGTAGAGAGCCGCTTGTGCTTCGGTCATATCGCACCATACCTGCTCGTTTTGTCGCTCAGGCAAGCTGTCGAGCACGTCGCCACGCAGTCGGCGTAGGAAATACGGAGCGACAAGTTTGCGCAGGATCGCCGTGTGCTCATCCTGCAAGTTGACGTTGATGGGATGGATGAAATTGTTTTGGAAGGTCTCGTAGTCCCCTAACAGAGCAGGGTTGAGCACGCTCATCAGCGTCCACAGTTCATCGAGTGCGTTGACCATCGGAGTGCCGGTGAGCGCAATGGGGAAGTCGGCATGAATCTTCAGCACAGCCTGGTAGAGCAGTGATGTGCTGTTGCGGAAGGCATGTGCCTCGTCGTAGACCGCGATGGCAAAGGACAGACGGCTGAGCACTCCGATGTCGTTGCGGAGCATGGGGTAGGAGGTGAGCACCACGTCGGCGTTGGCGAGCTGAGACTGTTTGGCTGCTCGCTCGCGTGCATTGCCCGTATACTCCACTACTCGCAAGGAAGGAGCGAAGCGCCGAAACTCGTCGTGCCAGTTGAAGACGACCGAGGAAGGAGCGGCAACGAGCACAGGGCGATGGCCGGCCTGTTGGCGCAGATCGGGTTGGGAAACGGCTGCCGACTGTATGGCTTTGGCGGCGTGCCCGCTCATCTCCTCATCAGAGAACAAACTCATCTGAACGGGAGTACTGGTTGGCTTACTCCTTATTATATTGTTACTCCTCGTTACACTATCACTCCTTATTATATTATAGTCTCCCTGATGATTGGGATTCTCGGCTTGTGTAGATAGGGCGTTGGCTGTTGCGTCTTCCCTACTACGATCATCAGAAGAAGCGGAATCCGTACTTTCGAAATAGTGGAGGATGACGGCAATCGTCTGTACTGTCTTACCCAGACCCATGTCGTCGCCGAGCAGACAGCCCGTGCCGCCATGCTGATGGCTGAGCATCCATTGGTAGCCTAAAAGCTGATAAGGGCGCAGCGTGGCCTTCAGTCCCTTTGGCGGCAAGGCCTTTTCCTTTGTGTCGCTGACTGCGGGAACTTTCAGCGTAGGCGGCAAGAGGTCTTCGGTAGGCAACACCGTCTGTTGGGATCGGTGAAAGGTGAGCGTGCCGCGGCTCTTCATCAGTCCGAATAGCATGGCAGCACTGTATTGGGCATACCACTCGTCAGGAATGACAAACCAGTTGCCCGAGGGCAGTCTTACTTCCCGGTCGCCATTGATGATTGCGTCGCGGAAGTCGGTGAGTGCCATCTGCGTGCCGTCGGGAAAGACGAGAGTGACGTGCATCTGGAACCAGTCGCCCGTCCATCGGTCGTCGTGGATCCGCTTCACCTCGCCGATGACATAGTGGTGGGTGGTGCGCTGCTGTGTCTCGATGCCGTGCAGCTTAAGCACTGTCTCATTGGTCGTCAGCCATGCTGTCATCTCTTGCAGTGAGGCTGTCTGAGGACGGAGAAGCTCGTTGTCGAGCAGATTAGTAACAGTGGACTCCCATTCACGGTTGCGCCAGATGCAGACAAAGGTCACGCTCTTGCCGTCGTCGTGGAGGGTGACACTCTTCTCACGGCGGTCGGAAACGGAGAACGTCGCTGTGTCGTAGACAAACTGCGTATCCAGCGTGTAGAGTCCATTGGTCGTAGCTTGCAGTGTCAGCACCGCCTTACCCTGAGGATGCAGGTTGTCGACGTCGAAGCCATCGGATGAGATGTCGATCTTCTTGACGATCTTCAAGATGAACTGACGGAAATACTTTGCCTGGATAGAGGCAGGAATATGATAGACCTCTTTCTTCAGAAAGGGTGTGAGCAGTTTGCCGCCGAGTCCCTCGTCGAGTTGTCGGAGGCTGTGGTCGATGACGAAGAGCGAAGGATTGTTGCAGAGCACCTGCATGCGGTGAACCGAGGGAATGATGTCCTGGCCGAGCGTGAGTCGATAGTCGATGCCGTCATCAGTCTTGGTGAAGGCCGCATGCAACTTCAATGGCTCCGCATCGAAGTGCAGCTCATCCTGCTGCCTAAGCCATTCGCCGGGTTTGGGGGTAAAGAATATGTGCACGCCGAGCCGAGAGGCGGTGGCTACTGCCTCGGTGATATGCTGATCCACTTGCGAGATGACATATCGCTGTGTAGTCTTGTCGGCTTTCTCGAAGAATGCTTTCTTGTTGTTGTAGTTGCGTCCGGCCTTGGCAAAGAGGTTATCGGACTGCGTCCACAGACACAACTCCACGAGTCGTCTGAGTTCTTTGTCCTCTACGCCGGTTGCCTTGTCGATGAAGTCGCCACTGGCATATTCCTCTCCTTCTTCATGAATATGCCTCAACCGCAAGGTGTAGAGATTCCAAAAGCCGAGCGGACCGATGAGCAGAGCGAGGTTATCCATTGGCGAGTGCTTTCTCCAAGGCAGTGAGATCATTGTCGGTAGTTGCCCGGCTGGTCACAAAGCGGCAGATGAGTTGCTTGTCGTCCTTCTGCTCCCACACCTCAAAGACAATGCTTTGGGCCAGCCGCTGCTGCTGTTCGGGCGTGAGGATGACAAACTGTTGGTTGGTAGGCGAGTCGATGGCCAACTTGATACCGTATTTTCGGAAGAGCGCCTTCATGCGCATGACCATGTCGATGGTGTGGCGTGAGATGCGTCCATAGAGGTCGTCAGTGAAGAGCGTGTCGAACTGCAATCTAAGCATACGTCCCTTGGCGAGCACCTTATGTCCGAAAGCCTCCACGGCACCAGCCTCGTGCACGTTGATGTGTGCCATGTTGGTGGCGATGACGCCCTCGCCCGGAGCGAGCAGGGCGTCAATCATCGTAGTGTTGGTCTGTGTGCCGCCAATGAGGAAGTAAATCTCAGCGTTACCCATCTGACAGGCGTGTCGGATCTTCTCCTTGGCCTGCTCACAGTAGGGGTCGTTGCCGTAGCCACTGGTCTGCTCGTCGTTGGTGTCGAAGAGATGGTGCGGGATTTCGGGCTGCACACCATTGTTATAATCGCTTTCAAAAGGAACCATAGTGCTTAATGATTTTGATGCATTCTATTATGAATCTACAAAGGTAAGACTTTTATATTGATTGAGCAAGAATAGCACTACTCATCATTTCTTATGATGCCGTTTATTTGTGTATTCCATGGAAAATGACTACCTTTGCAAGCCTAATCACGGGGAGTGTGTGCGTAAACACCGCTTCTTATTTATTCATACCTATAATATACAACCACGCTTTATGAGCAACGCATGGCGCAACTTCCGTGGCACGCTGTGGACGGAAGAGATCAATCTCAGAGATTTCATTCAGAATAACTACACCCAGTACGACGGTGACGAGAGTTTCCTCGTCGGTCCTACTGACGCTACCAACACCCTTTGGGGCGAACTGCAAAAGCTGCAAAAGGAGGAACGTGCCAAAGGTGGTGTCCTCGACATGGAGACAGAGGTGGTCTCCGGACTCACTGCCTACGGTCCCGGCTACATCAACGAGAAGACCAAAGACCTCGAACGTGTCGTAGGTCTTCAGACCGACAAGCCGCTGAAACGTGCCTTCATGCCCTACGGTGGCATCAAGATGGCTGAGCAGGCCTGCACCACCTACGGCTACCAGCCTTCCGAGGAACTCCACAATATCTTCCGTAAATATGTGAAGACGCACAACGACGGTGTCTTCGACGCTTACACGCCGGAGATGAAGCACGTGCGCCACAACCATATCCTCACCGGTCTGCCCGACACCTATGGTCGTGGCCGCATCGTGGGTGACTACCGTCGTGTAGCCCTCTACGGTATCGACCGCCTCATTGAGGAGAAGCAGAAAGACCTCGCCAACATGGGCGAACGCGAGATGATCGACGAGGTCATCCGTCTGCGTGAGGAGATCGCCATGCAGATCAAGGCGCTCAAGGGACTTAAAGAGATGGCTGCCCAGTACGGTTTCGACATCTCCAAACCGGCTACCAACGCCCGTGAGGCAGTACAGTGGCTCTACTTCGGTTACCTCGGAGCCGTGAAGACACAGAACGGTGCCGCCATGTCAGTGGGCCGCGTGTCTACCTTCCTCGACATCTACATCATACGTGACCTCAACGAGGGCACGCTGACCGAGGACGATGCTCAGGAGCTCATCGACCACCTGGTGATGAAGTTCCGCATGGTGAAGTTCGCCCGCATCCCTTCTTACAACGAGCTCTTCTCCGGCGACCCCGTGTGGGCTACGCTCGAAGTGGCCGGCATCGGTCAGGATGGCCGCCACATGGTCACCCGCAACGACTTCCGTTTCCTCCACACACTGGAGAATATGGGTCCGTCGCCCGAACCTAACCTCACCGTGCTCTACAGCAGCCGTCTGCCCAAGGCCTTCAAGCGCTACGCTGCCTACATCTCGGTGAAGACCAGCTCTATCCAGTACGAGAACGACGACGTCATGCGTCCTATCTGGGGTGACGACTACAGCATCTGCTGCTGCGTGAGCGCTACACAGACGGGTAAGGAGATGCAGTTCTTCGGTGCCCGTGCCAACCTCGCCAAGTGCCTCACTTACGCCATCAGTGGTGGTGTGGATAGCAAGACACGCGAGCAGGTGGGTCCCGCCTACCGTCCTATCGAGGGCGATGTGGTGACCTATGACGAGTTCATGCCTCGCTTCATGGATATGATGGAGTGGCTGGCCGCCGTCTATGTCAAGACGCTGAACCTCATCCACTATATGCACGACAAATACTTCTACGAGGCTGAGGAGATGGCTCTCATCGACACTGATGTGCGTCGCACCTTCGCTACGGGTATTGCCGGCTTCTCTCATGTCGTTGACTCCATCTCAGCTATTAAATATGCCAAGGTCAACATCGTACGCGACGAGACGGGCTTCCCCTTGGAGTTCAAGACCGAGGGTGACTTCCCACGATACGGCAACGACGACGACCGTGCCGACAGCATCGCGGTGTGGTTGCTCAAGACTTTCATCGGCATGGTGAAGAAGCATCACACCTATCGCAACTCCGAGCCGACAACGTCTATCCTGACCATCACTTCCAATGTGGTCTATGGTAAGTACACGAGCAACATGCCTGACGGGCGTAAGGCCGGTGCTCCGCTCTCTCCGGGTGCCAACCCATCTTATGGCGCTGAGAAGAACGGCCTGCTGGCTTCGCTCAACTCTCTGGCTAAGTTGCCTTATAAGTATGCGCTCGACGGCATCTCCAACACGCAGACCATCAGTCCGAGCGCACTCGGTCACGACGATGACCAGCGTGCCGAGACGCTTGTCGGTGTCATGGACGGCTATTTCGACAAGGGTGCACACCACCTCAATGTCAACGTCTTCGGCGTGGACAAACTCAAGGACGCCATGGAGCATCCCGAGAAGCCGGAGTATGCCAACTTCACCATTCGTGTGAGTGGCTATGCCGTGAAGTTCATCGACCTGACCCGTGAGCAGCAGCTCGACGTTATTGCACGCCAGGCTCATGAAAGACTCTAAGACGCTCGGCCTCACCTCTCCTCAGGGAGGTGGGGCTTCTTTATACGTTCACTCCACCGAGTCGTTCGGCTCTGTCGACGGTCCCGGCATCCGCTTCATCATCTTTCTCAAAGGCTGTCACATGCGCTGCCGCTATTGTCATAATCCTGACACGTGGCGCATGGCCGGAGCAGAGGAGAAAGCCACGACGGTGACGGAGTTGCTCGACCAGGCTGAGCGCTATCGTGCCTACTGGGGCGACAAGGGTGGCATCACGGTCAGCGGCGGTGAGGCGCTGCTGCAGATCGACGGGCTTATCGTGCTCTTCGAGGAGGCGCACCGGCGCGGTATCAACACGTGTCTCGACACGGCGGGCCAGCCGTTTACGCGTCGCGAGCCTTTCTACGGCAAGTTCCTGCGGCTGATGCAGAGCACCGACACTGTGTTGTTCGACCTGAAGCATATCGACAGCGAAGCACACCGTCGGCTCACCGGTCACGGCAATGAGCACATCCTCGACTGTGCCCGTTGCCTCTCCGACCTTGGTGTGCCGGTATGGATCCGTCACGTGCTCGTGCCGGGAATCACCGACGACGAGGATCAGCTGCGCCGTCTCTGGGCTTTCATCGACACACTCAGCAATGTGGAGCGCGTTGAGGTGTTGCCTTATCATACCCTCGGCGTCTATAAGTGGGAGGAACTCGGCATACCTTATACGCTCAAAGACGTGCCCACACCCAGCAAGGAACAAGTGGCGCGCGCCGAAGAGATACTCTGCAGAAAATAGAATAAGCATAGACAAAGACGGAGCATCTGCGAAAAAATGCGCGGGTGCTCCGTCTTTGTTTATATGGTCTACCCAAGTTTGTTATTATTGTTTTTCGCCCATAGGAATGCGGGACTTTCTTATGGTCTCTTGCGCATCTTGCATTAAGGCTGTACAGTGTCTACTTCCCACTCGTCCACCGTGTGCTTGTCGGCATCTGGGGACAGCAGATCACGGACGTAGGCCGCATGTACCTCCTCATTTGGAATGGCAAGTTCATAGGCTCTAATCTCCTTGTCATAGCCCTTGATGGTGAGGTAGCCGCTCTGATAGAGCAATGGCAGAGCGTCGTGCATGTTCTCAGTGGGCACGTCGAAAGCAAAATCCAATGTCTCCAAAGAGTTACCTGATGCGAAGTCTGTATTGAAATGTTGCATCTGATTGATGAGAAAGGGAGGTGTGCTATACGTAGACCAGTAGTTGCTCAGCTGTCGGTCACCTAATGCATTGAGCAGGCTGAAAGGATTGAAGACCTCTTCTGCATCTTCAGCAAAATGGTAGCCACCATATTTCTGCTTGATCTTGTTAAACATCTCCTCATAGGTCAGGTGATAATCCTTGGCCATCTGCTCTATGCTCTCCTTAAAGACAGTTTGTACCTCATGCTCCGTAAAGCCGCAGATAGATGCGAACTCAGGGCGCATAGATACATAAACGATATTGTTGAAGCTTGAAAAGATGCTCGGTTGTGGGAATCTCGTGATGCCAGTGATGAAGCAATACTCGACATACTGCTCTTCGACTTTGAGCGGTATGCAGAAATTCAGTAACTCCTCTTGTATGGCGTCAAGCTTAGCCTGGTCACCAAGTGCGTCAGGTAAAGCGGCATCATAATTGTCGATGAGGACCACTACCTGCTTACCGGTCTCCTTATATAATCGTCTGATCAGTCCGTCAAGCTTCATTCCGGGTGTAGACTCATCGGCGTTCTCCTCGTAGATATCCAATTGCTTCAAAGTCTGAATCAGCGATTGTTGAAACTCTTGAGGCGTAGTGCATCCCTTCGTAGAACTGAGGTCGAGATGGATGACTGGATACTGCGTCCATTCTTTTTCGAGCTCCATAATCTTCAATCCCTCAAACAACTCACGATCGCCTTTGAAATACGATTCTAAGGTCGACGTGAGTAGCGACTTGCCGAAACGCCGGGGCCGGCTCATGAATATATACTTGGCATAGTGTACCAACTCCCATACGAGGTCGGTCTTGTCAACGTAGATATAGCCACCGTTTATGATTTCCGAGAAGGTCTGAATGCCTACCGGATATTTTCTCATCATCTGCTCCATAGTGCGTTCATTCTTTATTCTTTTGCAAACTTACGCAATTATTTTGTAATGTGCAACTTTGGGCGATGGATTCTATGACGATAGAATGATATTGTCAGGTACTGACTATATTCCCCTTTTTTCCCATGCGAGTTTTTTTTCGTACCTTTGCAAAGTCATCATTATCAATATCATCAATCTGCGAAGCAGTATGGAAATAGAGAAGATCGCAACGTTTCATTCGCCTTTCGGCAGT
>R21__coassemble_408_pt1 | contig 35743 bp, 32 predicted proteins | sample R21__metabat2_high_PE_018 | metagenome-assembled genome bin R21
ATATAAATAAGGAGTATACATAAATTAGCGAGTATATATAAATAAGGAGTATCGAGTCATGGCAGATAATTTCTTGGAGCGTCATCGCGAGGAATACGAGCAGCGGAAGCAACGCTGGCTGCTTCGCAAGAAGCTGCATCTTCATTCAGGAAAGAAAGGTACGCCTCGCTCTGGCGTTGACAAGCCGGAGGACGAGGCACTGTGAAAATCTTTATATCTACCTTTGGCCTCTCGGTATTTTATCTTTCGCTGGCGCAAAGGCATAATTGCAAAATAATATTTTAGCTCAGCTCCAGTCCCAGTGAGACTCTTAGCTTCTCAAACGCGGCGTTTTCCTTTCTCAGGTTGTCAAAGACTTCGCGCTTGGTGAAGACTTTCTTGGCAGTGGCCGTGTCGGCGAGACGTAGGGTCAGCTGGATGTTGTCGTTGTGGAGCGTCACCTGCATCGTGCGGCAGATCTTCCGCTTGATCTCGTTGAGTTGGCTGAGGAAGATCTCGTTGTCGATGACCGCCTCGATGTTGGGATAGTCCGTGATGTGCGGCGTGATGTTCTTCAGTCTAGATGCCAGTCCCACGAACTTTTGTGGCATGCGGTTGCACATCTGTACCCACTGCAAGGCAAGTTCCTCTTCCGTGAATCGCTTTGTCGTTTCCTCGTCAGTTGTCTTTTCCGGTGCATCGAGTGGGGAAGCCTCTTCCTTTTTCTTTTCCGGATGCAGCATTGACTGAAAGGTCATGCCGATACTGCTCAGCTTCAGATGAGGTCCTTTGACCATCGTGGGTTGCTGTGTAGCCGTGGCTACGGGCTGTCCTGTACTTGCCGTGGCTGCGGTAGCGACGGCAGCCGTTGGTTGAATTGTTGTTGTAGGGGCATCAGAGGCCGCGCCGACAGGTGTTGCCGGCTTACGGTTGGTATTCACCGCCCCGGTTACCTGCGGGACCGTATTGGCCGGTGATTTCGTGATATGCTTAAACAGGGTTTTCAACATCTTGGGGCTACGCCCCGCACCGGCACTGTCGTCGTCGGGCTGTGTGATCTGTGCCACCCGAATCAGCGTCAATTCTACGAGCAGCCGTTTGTTGCTGCTTTGCCGGTAGTTGATATCACACTCGTTGAGTATGCGCAGTGCACGATAGAGGAAAGGAGTGGGGCATTTGGCCGCCTGCTCCTGGAAGCGTTTGCGTTGCTCGTCACTGGTCTCCAGCAGCGGCAAGGTCTGAGCGTCTTTGGCCATCATCACGTTTCGGACGTGGGTAGCAAGACCCTGCACGACGCCTGATCCGTCGAAGCCCTTGGAAATGATCTGGTTGAGCAAGAGCATGATGTCGCTGACCTTGTTCTCAAGAGCCAGGTCGACCATGCGGAAATAATAGTCGCTGTCGAGGATGTTGAGATCCTCAATGACCCTTTTGTAGGTGATGTTGCCCTGGCAGAAGCTCGCCACTTGGTCAAAGATGGACAAAGCGTCTCGCATGCCCCCGTCGGCTTTCTCAGCGATGATTCCCAAAGCCTGTTCCTCATAGTCGATGCCTTCTTTCTGCGCCACCATCTTCAGATGGTTGACAATGCGCGGCACGGTCATACGCTCAAAGTCGTAGATCTGACAGCGGGAGAGGATCGTGGGTAGAATCTTATGTTTTTCGGTTGTGGCCAGGATAAACACCACGTGAGCGGGTGGTTCCTCCAGCGTCTTGAGGAAAGCATTGAAGGCAGCTTGTGAGAGCATGTGCACCTCGTCGATGATGAACACCTTATATTTACCGTTCTGAGGGGGGATGAGCGTCTGCTCCATGAGCGTCTTGATGCTGTCGACCGAGTTGTTGGAGGCAGCGTCAAGCTCGAAGATGTTCATCGAGCGTCCCTCGTTAAACGCCTTGCAGCTTTCGCACTGGTTACAGGCTTCACCGTCCTCGGCGGGATTTTCGCAGTTGATCGCCTTGGCAAAGATGCGGGCGCATGTAGTCTTGCCTACGCCTCGCGGTCCACAGAAGAGGTAGGCATGAGCGAGCTTTCCGCTTTTGACTGCGTTCTTCAGTGTAGTCGTCAACGCTTCCTGTCCAACGACTGAACTGAAGGTCATTGGGCGATATTTGCGTGCGGAGACGATATAGTTATTCATATACAATAATGTGTTGTTTGTTGATATGTATTGATTAAGATAATGCAAAGATACATTTATTTACGTGAAAGGCAAAACAAAACTCCGGTTTTATTTTGTATTTATCTGCGTTTGCAGTACCTTTGCAATTAAATTCTATTGAAATCATTGGTGCATGAATACTAAACTGAACATGATACTCCGTCTGATGGCGCACTACAAATACTTGATCACGATTGTGGTCGGTGTCGCCATGGTGGGCTTTCTCGATGAGAACAGCCTGCTCAGGCACGTGCAGTACCGGTTGAAGATCAGCGAGCTCAACGATCAGATAGAAATGTATAACGAGAAAAACGAGGCTGCCACCCATGAGCTCCGTGAGTTGAGGCTGCATCCGAAGGCTATCGAGAAGATAGCCCGCGAGCGCTACTTCATGAAGGCCGACGACGAGGATATCTTCATCCTCAGTACGGATGTGCAGCGAATAGACAGCGACAAGATACAACAAGACAATGAACAACTCTATCAAACCAATCAGTAAAGCGCTCAGCATTCTGTTTGTAGTGGGTGGCGCGTTGATGGTGATTAGTGCCGGAAGCTTTGTTTTCTTCTGGCATCGTGCGCTCATGTGCTGGATTTTTCTGTTGGGAGCCGTGCTTTTCACGCTGGTGCAAGCCCAACAGAGTTATCAGGGCGACGATTTGGCATTGAAGCGTTTGAAGCGTATTCAGAGCATGGCCGGTCTCTGCTTTATCATTGGCGGCATGCTCATGGTTGATACTGCATACGGTTTCTTTCGTCCACTGTTCCACGACTACATCGACTATGTGACGTATGTCTATAATAAATGGGTAGTTTTTTTATTGATCGGTGCAGTCATTGAAGTGTACACTGTGCACCGCATCGATTATTTGCTCTCCAAAAAAAATATAAAAGGTTAGCGCTTTCACTAAATAGCATTAATTTTCTTTTGTGCATCATAAATACATATTATCTTTGTGTTGCTTGAACGAAACGTCTATGAATAAAGTTTTATACTTCATGCTTGGCTTGTTGGCCTTAACATCTTGCGCCAATACATATAGTATTACTGGAACAACGAACGTCTCTACGCTCGATGGCCAGAAGCTATATCTTAAGGTGCTGAAAGATACGGCATTGAAGAATCTTGACTCGTGTGATGTCGTGCACGGTCAGTTCCATTTTGCGGGTTCGGTAGATTCCGTCAGAGTGGGAAGCATCCTGCTCAATGAGAACAATGGGCTGCCTGTAGTGTTGGAGAGCGGAGATATCCAAGTGAAAATAGATAACACCCAGGAAAGCGTCACCGGCACACCGCTCAACGACAAGCTTACAAAGTTCAGGCAGAAGTTCACGCAGCTGATGAACCAAAGTGCCGAGCTCGTGCATGTGCATGACCAGGCCATCATGAACGGCAAGAACATGAATAGCGTTAACGCCAAGCTGGCTGCGGAAAACGACCGCATCAACCAACGAATGGATAAGTTGGTCACTAAGTTTGTGGAAGATAACTTCGACAATGTGCTGGGGCCGTATATCTTCATCAACACCTGCATGAACCGCTACAATGCTCCCATGCTCGACGCGTGGATTGAGGATATCATGAGCAAAGCCACAGAGAAGTTCAAAAACGATCCGATGGTCAAGGAATACTACGAGGCCGCCCAGCAAAACCAAAATATCATGAACGGCATGCAAAGCGCTCCTGTACAATCCCAACCCACGCAGCAAGCTGCGCCGGAAGACGGTCCGACTCCCAGCGAGATGGCCCAGCCGGCTACAGAACAAGGGGGACAAAGCTCGGAAGAGGCTCCTGTCGAAGGAGAATAAGCAGGAAGGCGAGGAGGAAGATGACCGATACTATATAATAATGAGAACAAAGATACAAGGCGGAACCATCGTCAACGAGGGACGCTCCTTCCGAGGGTCCCTCATCATTAACGATGACCGTATCGAAGAAATCATAGAGAATGAGCAGACACCCCGTGGAGACTACGACAAAAGTGTAGACGCCACGGGGTGCTACGTTTTGCCCGGTATCATCGACGAGCATGTCCACTTCCGTGAGCCGGGACTGACACAGAAGGCTGACATAGAGAGCGAGTCACGGGCTGCCGCTTTCGGCGGAGTGACTACGTTTTTTGAAATGCCCAATTGTCAGCCGCAAACGACAACGTTGGACGCACTCGCTGACAAGTTCGCAAGAGCGGGGCAGACAAGTCATGTCAACTATAGTTTTTTCTTCGGTGCTACTAATAACAACGTAGAACTCTTCCGGCAACTCGACCCTACACGCATCCCCGGCGTCAAGCTCTTCATGGGTGCCTCTACGGGCAACATGCTCGTGGATCAGATGGACGCGTTGCATCAGATCTACCAGACTTGTGCTGATTTAGACCTGCCGCTGATGACCCATTGCGAGGATTCCGGCATCATCACCAAGAACATGCAGCGCTTCAAACTCGTCTGCGGTGACGACCCCGATGTCAGTTTCCATTTCCTCATCCGCGATGAGGAAGCCTGCTATCGCAGTACTGCTTTGGCCGTGCAGTTAGCTTTACAGCATCGTACGCGGTTGCATGTGGCCCATCTCACCACAGCCCGAGAATTGCAGCTCTTTGAGCCGTGCGAGGACAGCTACTTGCCTCAGATTACTGCTGAGGCCGTCATTGCTCATCTCTGGTTTACCGCTGCCGACACGCTGAAGCTTGGAGCCCGCATCAAATGCAATCCCTCCATCAAGATGGCGGCTGACCGCGAGGAGTTGCGCAAGGCGCTGACCGACGGACGCATTTCCACGATCGGTACCGACCACGCTCCCCACGAGTGGAGCAAGAAACAAGGAGGCTGTGTCCGCGCCGCCTCCGGTATGCCGATGTTGCAGTTCTCCTTGCCCGCCATGTTGCAATTGGTCAATGAAGGCGTGTTGCGCATCGAGAAACTTGTGACGCTGATGTGCCATCATCCCGCCATGCTCTTCTCGGTCAGCGACCGTGGCTTCCTGCGTAAAGGCTATAAAGCCGACATTGCCATCGTGAAGCCCGAGAGTCCGTGGACCGTCACCCCCGACATCGTCCAGAGCAAGTGTGGCTGGTCGCCCATGGAGGGACAGACCTTTGATTGGCAAGTGAAGCAGACTTTCTGCAACGGACGGCTCATCTACGACCAAGGGCAGTTTGATGAGAACAGTCATGGCGAGCCCGTAAGATTCAGACAGAAATAATCACAGCAAGGAGGTTTGACGATGGTTCTTCATTACGATATTGACGAAGTTCGCCCCTACATCAATTGGATCTACTTCGACCATGCCTGGAGCATGAGCGGGAAGAGTGAGGCCGACAAGGCCGGTCTCTATGCCGATGCCAATGAGCTGCTCGACGCATGGCAAGGCAAGCATCAGACGCATGCCGTCTTTGAGTTGTTCGGTGCCAACAGCGACGGCGATGACCTGCTGTTGGGCGATATTCGTTTGCCGATGTTGCGTCAGCAGCGTCCTTCTGCCCCCGGACAGCCCAATCTCTGCCTGGCCGATTTCGTGCGTCCGCTTTCCCAGGGCAAAGCTGACAAGGTCGGCGTGTTCGCCACAACGGTTGACGAGGCGATGAACCACAGCCGCGACGAAGATGTCTATCGGCGTATGCTGGCCCAAGTACTTTCTGACCGACTGGCAGAGGGTACGGCCGAGCTGATGCACCTACAGGTGAGAAAGACCTACTGGGGATATGCACCGGATGAGAATCTCAGCATGAAGGACATCCACGCCGAGCACTATCAGGGCATACGTCCTGCTGTCGGATATCCCTCGATGCCCGACACCAGTGTGAACTTCATCATTGACTCCCTCATAGACATGAAGCGTATCGGCATCCGGCTGACGGCCAGTGGCATGATGAATCCACATGCGTCGGTCTCCGGACTGATGTTTGCGCATCCCCAGGCACACTATTTTGATTTGGGAAAGATCGGCGAAGACCAGTTACGGGACTATGCCCGTCGGCGTGGAGTACCCGTGGAACTGATGCGTCGTTTCCTCAGCGTGAGTTTGATGAAGCGTTGATCAAGACAAAGAAAGATTATAGATGATTTCGCGTATCTTCATTCCTATCTTGCTTGCCATCGTGCTGCCCGATTTGTATTTCGACCAGCACTATTGGCGTAGCCGCTATCACGGACGATGGTGGCTGAGGCTGCTGTGGTGGCTGCCGGGAATGCTGATGTTTATCTATACGATTGCGCTGGTGTCGATTCGCGATTTCGTTCCCGCCGACCTTACGTGGGTCAACGTCTATATGTTCCTTGTGGGACTGATCGTATGGCCAAAAGCCATCTTCGCGCTTTGTTCCGGGTTAGGTCTGCTGTGGAGCCGTTGGCGACACAGCCGTGTCAATTTGGGCAATGTCGTGGCGGTGGTGCTCATCCTTATTAACTGGTACGTCCTCATCTATGGTTCCACGATAGGAACCAAGGAACTGACCGTACAACGCAACGACCTCTATTTTACCAATCTTCCCGAGCGCTTCGACGGCTACCGCATCGTGTTTTTCTCTGATGCGCATGTGGGCAGTTTCACCGGTGCGCGCCGTGCGCTGTTGCAGCGCGACATCGACAGTATCAACGCCCAGCATGCCAACCTCGTCGCTTTTGGCGGAGATTTGCAAAACATCCGTCCGCAGGAGATCGTTCCTGTCATGCCGCTGCTCGGGCAACTGAGGGCCCGCGATGGCGTCGTCTCCGTGTTGGGCAATCATGATTATAGTGAGTACACCCACGACCGTCCCGACGTGGAGGCTGCCAACCGCCGTCTTGTCATCGACCTGCAACGGCGCATGAGATGGAAACTGCTGCTCAACAGTCATTTTGCGCTCCATCGTGGCGGTGACTCTATTGTTGTTGCCGGTGAGCAGAACTTTCGCAAGCCCGACAGCTGCGACTTCTCCCGCACGATGAACGGGGTGGGGGAGAAAGCCTTTGTCGTCATGCTTCAGCATGATCCGCGGGCTTGGGACGATCATATCGTTCCCAGTCATCGTGTGGCGCTGACGCTCAGCGGACACACCCATGGCGGACAGATTGCGTTCTTTGGCGTCAGTCCTGTTAAGCTGGTCTATGCCGAGGACGACGGACTCTATCAGCGCGACGGCAGCATGATGTGCGTTTCCGCTGGTATCGGTGGCCTCGTCTTTTTCCGTTTTGGCGTACCTCCCGAGATCAATGTCATCACATTGCATCGTATAAAACATTAACTCATAGAAAGAAGATCTCACAGCTATGAAAAAATTCTTATATTGTCTCTATGAACTTTGCGTCATGCCATTGTTTTTGATAGACACTATTGCCACTGCACTGTTGACCATCATCGGTTGTCGAGTGGGTAATGGTCACTTCTGGGGCTATTATCCCGGTAAGTGGTGGAGCCAGTTTACGATTCGCCTGCTTTTGTTGCCAGTCAAGGTGGAAGGCAGGGAGCATCTCAAGCCAGGGCAGTCCTATGTCTTCGTAGCCAATCACCAGGGTGCCTTCGACATCTTTCTCATCTATGGTTTCCTCAATCGCAACTTCAAGTGGATGATGAAGCGGGGTATCGGTAAGATCCCTTTTATCGGTCCCGCCTGCAAGTATTCCCATCAGATCTTTGTTGACAAGCGCGGCCCCTCGCATATCCGTGCCAGCTACGACCAGGCGCGTGAGGTGCTCAAGGAGGGCATGTCGCTGATGGTCTTTCCCGAAGGTGCCCGCACGTTCACCGGTCATATGGGCCTCTTCCGCCGTGGTGCCTTTATGCTGGCCGACGAACTGCAGTTGCCGGTTTGTCCGCTGACGATCAACGGCTCGTTTGATGTTATGCCGCGCACACGCGACTGGCGTTGGGTACGCTGGCATCCCTTGAAGCTGACGATCCACGAGCCCATCATGCCCATCGGCAAGGGCCGCGAGAACATTGACTATCTCAAGGATAAGAGCTATGAGGTAGTGATGAGCGGACTGGCGCCCGAGTACCAGGGCTACGTACGCAACGACGACCAATAACGCCGGATATATTTCGCCAATTTGTTGGCACTTTGCGTTTAATTTTATAATTTTGCAGAAACGGAAAATACATATCATCATGCATGAAAGTGACTCTATCGTAATCATTCCCACTTACAACGAGAAAGAGAATATCGAGAATATCATACGTGCCGTCTTCTCCTTGGAGAAGTGCTTTCACATCCTTGTCATCGACGACGGCAGTCCAGATGGTACGGCAGCCATTGTCCATCGGTTGATTGACAATGAGTTTGGCGATCGCCTTTTTATCATCGAACGGTCGGGCAAGCTCGGTCTGGGTACCGCCTACATCACCGGCTTTAACTGGGCTTTGCAGCGGAGTTATGAATATGTCTTTGAGATGGATGCCGATTTCAGTCACAATCCCAAAGACCTGCCCCGTCTCTATGCGGCCTGCCACGATGAGGGAGGTGACGTGGCCGTGGGTTCGCGCTATGTCACCGGCGTCAACGTGGTCAACTGGCCAATAGGTCGTGTGCTGATGAGCTATTTTGCTTCGCGCTATGTCAACTTCATCACGGGCATCCCCATCCGCGACACCACCGCCGGCTTTGTGTGCTATCGCCGTCGCGTGTTGGAGACGATCAACCTCGACGACATCCGCTTCAAGGGCTACGCCTTTCAGATAGAGATGAAATACACCGCCTACAAGATAGGATTCAAGATCAAGGAGGTCTCTGTCGTCTTTGTCAATCGTCGTGAGGGTACCAGCAAGATGAGTGGCGGCATCTTCAGTGAAGCCCTCTTCGGTGTGATGCGTTTGCGTCTTGACGGTTGGTTTAAGAAGTACCCCGAGATCAAAGGGTAGGCCAAGACATGAATATACACGATATAAAGATACTTTATGGCCGGTTGCCGCAAGCTGGCGCTCTGGTCAAATATTTGGAAGACATCTCAGTCAAGAGCGTCTTCCTCAAGGATATTGTAGGGTCGGCCCTGCCGACTCTTTTTGCAGGTATTGCCCCACGGCTGGACAATACCTTTCTTTTCGTCATGCAGGATGCTGACGAAGCCGGTTACTTCTACAACGATCTCTTGCCCGCTGTCCTCAACACAACGGAAAAGAAAGTTGCGGAAGAAATTAAGGCCGAACAACAAAAAAAATCTTCACAAGACAGTCAGACGGTCACGGATAGCAGTCAGCCTGCCGACTACGATGTCTATTATTTCCCTTCCAGCTATCGCCGTGCCGTGAAATACGGACAGCGTGATGCCGCCAACGAGATTCTGCGCACGGAGGTGCTCGCCCAGATTGCAGCCCGCCAGCAACACACGGCCCATGACAAGCCACTCTTCGTCGTCACCTATCCTGAGGCCATGGCAGAACTTGTGGTCTCACAAAAACATATCGATGATCACCGGCTCTCGCTCAGTGTGGGGCTGCGGGTTGACATTGTGGAGGTAGAGCATAGGCTTCGCGACCTCGGATTCACCGAACAGGACTATGTCTACGAGCCCGGGCAGTTTGCTGTGCGCGGAAGCATCCTCGATGTCTATTCCTATTCCAGCGAGTTGCCGTTCCGTATCGACTTCTTTGGCGATGAGATCGACACCATCCGGTCTTTCTCCGTTGAGGATCAGCTCTCCAAGGAGCGGCGCAAGGAAGTGGAGATCATGCCGGAACTGGCAAAGGAAACTACCGAGAAGGTACCTTTCTTTCGTTTCGTTCCCAACGATGCCATACTCGTCTGCCACGACTTAAGTTTCATCTGCGACACGGTGGAGCGGGTCTATAACGAGGGCTTTTCCTCACAGGCACTCACCGAGCGTCTCGAAGACGCGACAGAAGTGGAACAGGCCGAGATACGGCGTGACATGAATCGAGAGAGCGTACTTTGTTCCCCTTCGCAGTTGAAGGAGGACATATTGGAGTTTCGGCGTGTCGTCTATGGCCACACCGCCAAGGATGCTCATGCCGTCCTCACCTTCCACGTCACGCCGCAACCGCTCTTCCATAAGAACTTCGATTTGCTCCGGCAGTCGTTCGAGGACTATCTCCTGCGCGGCTACCATCTCTATATCCTCGCCGACAGCCGCAAACAGCAACAGCGTCTGAAGGACATCTTCGACGAGATGGGCGGTGGTGATGCTTCGTCGATGGCTGCCAGTCGGGGCTTTGGTATCGTCTTCACGCCCGTGGATAAGACCCTTCACGAAGGCTTTGCCGATGATGACATGAAGGTGTGCTTCTTCACCGACCATCAGATCTTCGACCGCTTCCATAAGTACAATCTCAAGTCCGACCGTGCCCGTGTTGGCAAGATGGCCTTGACGATGAAGGAGTTGCAAGAGATGGAGATAGGCGACTATGTGGTGCATGTCGACTTTGGCATCGGCAAGTTCGGCGGTCTCGTGCGTGTGCCCATACAGAATACCAATGGGAAGACGGGTGAGCAGCAATACCAAGAGGTCATCCGTATCATCTTCCAGAACAACGACAAAGTCGACGTCTCCATCCACTCACTCTATAAGATCTCGAAGTATCGCGGCAGTGACACGGGCGAGCCGCCACGGCTGAGCACGCTCGGCACCGGAGCTTGGGAGCGATTGAAGGAAAAGGCCAAGAAGCGCATCAAGGACATCGCCCGTGACCTCATCCGCCTTTATGCCAAGCGCCGCCATGAGAAAGGCTTTGCCTTCTCAGCCGATAATTTCATGCAGCACGAACTGGAGGCCAGCTTCCTCTACGAGGATACGCCCGACCAGCTCAAGGCCACACAGGATGTCAAGGCCGACATGGAGCGGGCCCGTCCTATGGATCGGCTTATCTGTGGCGACGTAGGCTTCGGCAAAACCGAGGTGGCGGTACGTGCCGCCTTCAAGGCAGCGTGCGACTCCAAGCAGGTGGCTGTGCTCGTGCCCACGACCGTGCTGGCCTATCAGCATTATAAGACATTCCGTGAGCGCTTGAAGGATTTCCCCGTACGCGTGGAATATCTCTCAAGAGCCAGAACCGCTAAGCAGACCAAGGACGCGCTCAGCGGCCTCGCTGACGGCAAGGTAGACATCGTCGTCGGTACGCATAAACTGTTAGGGAAGAACGTAAAGTGGCACGACCTCGGACTGCTCATCATCGACGAGGAACAGAAGTTCGGCGTGTCCACAAAGGAGAAGTTGCGGAAACTGAAAAGCAATATCGACACCCTTACGATGTCCGCCACGCCGATCCCGCGTACGTTGCAGTTCAGCCTGATGGGAGCCCGCGACATGAGTATCATGCGCACGCCGCCGCCCAACCGCTATCCCATCCATACTGAATTGTGCACATTTAGTCACGAAGTCATCGCCGACGCCATCAACTTTGAGATGAGTCGTAATGGTCAGGTGTTCTTTGTCAACAACCGCATCTCCAACCTTCAGGAGATTGCCGACCTCATCCGTAAGTATGTGCCCGACTGCCGTGTGGTCATCGGCCATGGTCAGATGCCGCCCGAAGAGTTGGAGAAGGTCATCACCGACTTTGTCAACTACGACTACGACGTGCTGCTCTCGACGACAATTGTGGAGAATGGTATCGACATCCCCAATGCCAACACGATCATCATCAACGGTGCCAACCATTTTGGACTTTCCGATTTACATCAGATGCGTGGCCGTGTGGGTCGCAGCAACCGCAAGGCCTTCTGCTATCTGCTGGCTCCGCCACGCAGCGCGATGACGCCCGAGGCACGTCGGCGCTTGGAGGCTCTTGAGACCTTCTCGGACTTGGGAAGCGGCTTCAACCTCGCTATGCAGGATTTGGACATCCGTGGTGCGGGCAATCTGCTGGGTGCCGAACAGAGCGGCTTCATGGAGGACTTAGGCTATGAGACCTATCAGAAGATTCTCAATCAGGCTGTCAGTGAACTGAAAAACGAAGAGCTCGGCGATCTCTATGCCGAGGAGCTCAAGGCCGGAGAGGACATCAGGGCCAGCGACTTTGTTGAGGACTGCGCCGTGGAGAGCGATCTGGAGATGTACTTCCCCGAGACCTATGTGCCCGGCAGTAGTGAGCGTATGCTGCTCTATCGTGAACTTGACGACATCGAGACCGACGAGGATCTGGCTGCTTACCGTCAGCGGCTTACCGACCGCTTTGGTCCTGTGCCGCCGGAGGGCGAGGAACTCATGCAGGTGGTAGCCCTTCGCCGGCTGGGCAAAGAAGAGGGTTGCGAGAAGATCATCCTCAAGCAGGGCACGATGAGCATGCAGTTTGTCTCGCAGCCTGACAGCCCCTACTATCAGAGCAAGACTTTTGGCAGCATCATCCACTATGTGATGAACAATCCGCGCCGCTGTACCTTCAAGGACAGCCGTGGGCATCGGCTGGTACGTATTGCCCAGGTACCCAGCGTGGCAGAGGCCGTACAGGTCCTCAAAGCAATGAAGTGTAAGTAAATATGCAACACCATTATTGAACTCTTCAATGTGGGTGAAAAACGCACAAAATCGTTTGATATGTGCAATTCGGGATTTTTGCCACTTCTTTCCGTTCTCTTTGTTGTGAACGAAAAGAAATGGCTCTTTTTGTTTCTTTTGTTTTGGGCTATAAAAACAAAACCTGCACGTATCTATTGATATGTGCAAGTTTTGGTTGAAACTATATAAAAATAGCTTAAAATGTCAGCGTTCATGCATGTTGCTTGTAGGATTATCTATACTTTTGTATCGCTAAAAAGGCAAAGTATAAAAGAAATATGAGTTCCGAAGAATACTATCATCAGGGTAATGAGCATCGTCGTCGGGGTGATTTCCCCGCCGCGATGAACTGCTATCTGCAGGCCATTGCTCTTGATCCCAACAGTCCCGCTGTGGTTGCGGAGAAGATGCTGGAAGACATCATGAACTTTTATTGTAAGGACATCTATAATCCTTAGCCGTGCTTCGTGTTGTGCTAAGAACAACGTCCTTAACCTATATAATACCCATTTCAGTTATGAAGAAAAACATTGGAGCCATTGTCGTTGACGTGGACCGTTGCAAGGGCTGTACGCTGTGTATGGTGGCTTGCCCGAAAAACGTCATCGCCTTGGCAGAGAGAAAGGTCAATGCCCATGGCTATCCTTATGTTGTGGCGGTCCGACCGACCGACTGCATCGGCTGTGCTTCGTGTGGCATTGTCTGTCCCGACGGATGTATCACTATTTATCGTAGGAGAATCGAAGTGGCGGAGCCTATGGCTTCTGCCCAGAAATAAAGAATCATGGAACAGGAAGTAACACTGATGAAAGGCAACGAGGCGCTTGCCCGCGCTGCCATACGCTGTGGTGTGGATGGCTTTTTTGGTTATCCCATCACTCCCCAAACAGAAATCATCGAGACACTGTCGGCCTTGAAGCCTTGGGAGACTACCGGCATGGTGGTCGTACAGGCAGAGAGCGAGGTGGCGTCGATCAACATGCTTTATGGCGGCGGAGGCGCCGGCAAACGCGTGATGACCACATCGTCGAGTCCCGGCGTGGCCCTGATGCAAGAGGGCATCGCCTATATGGCTGGAGCCGAGGTGCCCGGCGTCATCGTCAACGTGCAGCGTGGCGGTCCCGGACTGGGCACGATACAGCCGAGTCAGAGCGACTATTTCCAGGCTACGCGTGGTGGTGGCAATGGTGACTACAACGTCATCGTGCTCGCCCCGGCTTCCGTGCAGGAGATGGCCGACTTCGTGGATCTGGCTTTCACGCTGTCTTTCCGCTATCGCAATCCGGCCATGATTCTCAGTGACGGCGTCATCGGTCAGATGATGGAAAAGGTGGTGCTCCCGCCCTTCAAGCCCCGTCGCACAGATGAGGAAGTCATCAAGGAATGTCCATGGGCTTCCACCGGACGCATCAAGAATCGACAGCCCAATATTATCACCTCATTGGAGTTGAAGCCAGAGGTCATGGAGCAGCGCAATCTTCATCTGCAGGCTAAATACCGTGAGATAGAAGAGAAGGAGGTAAGATTTGAGACCGAACACTGCGAGGACGCAGACTGTCTGATCGTGGCATTCGGCAGTGCTGCCCGTATCGCGGAGAAGAGTGTTGAGCTCGCCCGTGAGGAGGGCACCAAGGCAGGACTGTTCCGTCCCATCACCCTTTGGCCGTTCCCCAGCAAAGCACTGGCAGAGATGGCGAAAGGAAAGCGCCACATCCTTGTGGCAGAGATCAATGCCGGACAGATGATCCAGGACGTGCGGCTCGCTGTGGGCAATGAGGTGCCCGTGAGCCATTTCGGTCGTTTGGGTGGCATCGTGCCCGACCCGACAGAGATCGTTGAAGAACTTAAAGCAAAATTGGAAGAAAATGGCAAGTGAAAAAATCAATAGGGAGGAAATCATTCAGCCGGAGAACGTTGTCTATCAGAAGCCGGAATTGCTCAACGATGTGCCGATGCACTACTGTCCGGGCTGTAGCCATGGTGTCGTGCATAAGCTCGTGGCTGAGGTAATTGCCGACATGGGCATGGAAGAGAAAGCCGTCGGTGTCTCACCGGTGGGCTGTGCCGTCTTTGCCTATCGCTATATCGACATCGACTGGCAGGAGGCTGCTCACGGCCGTGCGCCAGCTTTGGCTACTGCCATCAAGCGTTTGTGGCCCGACCGTCTCGTGTTTACCTATCAGGGCGACGGTGATCTGGCATGTATCGGTACGGCAGAGACCATCCATGCGCTCAACCGTGGCGAGAACATTGTCATCATCTTCATCAATAACGCCATCTATGGTATGACGGGTGGACAGATGGCTCCTACGACGCTTATCGGACAGAAGACCACTACCTGCCCATACGGCCGTGATCCGGAGTTGCACGGCTATCCGCTCAATATCACCGAGATGGCCGCTCAGCTGCGCGGCACCTGCTACGTCACCCGACAGAGCGTGGACACAGTGGCCTCGGTGCTCCAGGCCAAGAAAGCCATCCGCAAGGCCTTCGAAGCCTCGATGAAAGGAATGGGCTCTTCGCTCGTGGAGATCGTCTCAACCTGCAGCAGTGGCTGGCATCTCAGTCCGGTGAAGGCCAACGAGTGGATGCGCAAATATATGTTTGAGGAATATCATAAAGGCGACTTCAAGGATACCACAGGCTTGAAATAGTCTTTCACGGTTATAACGCAAGACAATGAAAAAGGAAATTATCATATCAGGCTTCGGAGGCCAGGGCGTGCTCTCCATGGGAAAGATCCTTGCATACTCTGGACTGATGGAGGGAAAGGAAGTGACATGGATGCCGGCCTATGGACCGGAGCAGCGTGGTGGTACGGCAAATGTGACGGTCATCGTCAGTGACGACCGCATCTCGTCACCGATTCTTAGCCACTACGACGTGGCCATCGTGCTCAACCAGCCCTCACTCGAAAAGTTCATGCCGAAGGTGAAACCGGGCGGAATACTCATCTACGACGGTTATGGTATCGTCGAGAAGCCCCATCGCGACGACATCACGATCTATCGTATCGATGCCATGGACAAGGCGGCGGAGATGAAAAATGCCAAGGTCTTCAACATGATCGTGCTCGGCGGACTGCTCAAAGTCTGTCCGATCGTCAGCACTGACGGTTTGCAGAAGGCACTCTACAAGACGCTGCCGGAGCGCCATCATGACTTGATACCACTGAATATGAAGGCAGTAGAAGAGGGGCTGGACATCATCAAGAAGGTGGATGGATAGTAAGATAGGTTGTTCATATTTACTTTTCTGCTAAATAAAAAACGACCTCCTACTTGACTTTGCAATATCGGTTGCAAAGTCTTGGGAAGGTCATTTTTTTGTTTGTAACTACTTGTCAATGGTCAGTGGCACCTTTTCGAGGTTCTTCTCAATCTCGTCGTCTGTGACGGTATAGTTCGCCAGGTCGCCATTGATATAGCTCATATACGATGGCATGTCGATGAGGCCGTGGCCGGAGAGGTTGAAGAGGATGACTGGTGCCTTGCCTTCCACGTTGGCGCGCTTGGCCTCGCGGATGGTGGCAGCAATGGCGTGGCAGCTCTCCGGAGCCGGGATGATGCCTTCAGTCTGGGCGAAGAGTACGCCGGCGGCAAAGCTTTCGAGTTGAGGAATGTCCATACCGGCGAGATAACCGTCCTTGAGCAGTTGCGAGATGATGACGCCGGCACCATGATAGCGCAGGCCACCGGCATGGATGTTGGCCGGTTTGAAGTCATGGCCAAGGGTGAACATCGGCAACAGAGGCGTGTAGCCGGCCTCGTCGCCAAAGTCGTATTCAAACTTGCCACGGGTGAGTTTCGGACAGCTGTTCGGCTCTGCGGCGATGAACTTCGTGTCTTTGTGCGTACCGTCGAAGACGTGGCGCATGAAGGGGAAAGCAATGCCGCCAAAGTTGGAACCGCCACCGAAGCAGGCGATCACCTCGTCGGGATACTCTCCGGCCATCTCCATCTGCTTCTCAGCTTCCAGTCCGATGACGGTCTGATGGAGGGCGACATGGTTCAGCACCGAGCCCAACGTGTATTTACATCCCGGTGTGGTAGTGGCCAGTTCGATAGCCTCAGAGATAGCGGTACCCAAGGAGCCGGGATGGTTGGGGTCGGCCGTGATGATGTTCTTTCCGGCACGTGTCGACATCGAGGGCGAGCCCTCCACGGTAGCACCGAATGTGCGCATGATCATCGAGCGGTAGGGCTTCTGCTGCATCGTGATCTTCACCTGATACACGGCGGCCTCCAGTCCATAGAGCTTGGCAGCATAGCTGAGCGCTGCGCCCCACTGTCCGGCACCGGTCTCGGTGGTCACGTTGGTGTCGCCCTCCTGTTTGCAATAGTAGCACTGGGGCAGGGCGGAGTTGATCTTATGGGAACCTAAGGGATTGGTCGACTCATTCTTGAAATAGATATGTGCCTTGGTGTCGAGTGCCTTCTCCAGTGCGTAGGCACGCACCAGTGGAGTGGCACGATAGTAGCAGTATTTGTCGTGCACCTCGTCGGGGATGTCGATCCATGTGTGTTCCTGATCGAGCTCCTGCCGTGAGCACTCCTGGTTGAAGATATGTGCCAAGTCTTCGGCAAGGAGTGGCTTGTGGGTAGCTGGATTCAGGGGCGGCATAGGTTTGTGGGGCATCTCAGCTTGGATGTTGTACCACTGACGGGGAACATCGTTCTCGCCCAAAAGGAATTTCTTTCTCTTCATAATGATTGCTTTCTGTTTGACAATTTGCAGTTGGTGATTGTATTCCGATTGCAAACTTACACATTTTTCTTCAATTTCTTGCCATTTGTGGTGAATAAATTTCTCTGGAGCTATATATTATAAGGTGTTAGTTCTATATGGCTGTTCAAAATGACATCAAATGAAGAAAAGCGGTATCAAAATGCTGAAAATATTGGTTCCGTTATCTATCAAATTTATCTCAAGAATTTGAGAATAAGAGAATTTTTAGGATCTGTACGAATAGATTTTTGGCATCGTAGGGGGCTAAGATAATCATCAAATACGTTGAACTACGCGATAAAAAGCGTTCATTGATGTTGGTCAAACGTTCGTTGTACGTTTGGTTAAACGATCGTTAATCAATTGATTAACGAACGTTTGACTTTATGGATAACGAACGTTTGACTATCTGCAAACTACGGTAATTTGCATTAAAGTATGTGAGTTTTAGACAGTTGTCCTTTAGTCTTGTAGCCTTTGTTCTGCGTCAACTTGTTATTGAGGTCAATGGCTTTTGCGGGGATAGGGAACACCGTCGTGTGGGCATCGCTCTCGCCCTCTATCGGCTGTCTGAGGTCGTAGGCCTCATGGAACAGGCCGTAGCGGATGAGGTCGCGCCGTCGGCTGCCTTCCCACATCAGTTCGAGCAGCCGTTCACGCAGGATGTTGTCGAGTGTTGCCGGACGACTGGGCATGCCCACACGACGGCGGACTGCATCTAAGTCGCTCTGTCCGTTTTCTCCGTTTCGCACTTTTGCTTCGGCGCGCATGAGCAGCACATCGGCGAAACGAAAGAGTACGATGTCGTTGTCCTGTAGTTTTCCGTCGGTGTAGGCTTTACGGTCTATCTCGTATTTGGCCATGCGGGCCCCAGCAGTCTTCTCGTAGGGCGAGTAGGTGAGGTTCTCGGCCATCACCAAGGGCTGGTAGACGAGTGGCTCACCATTTTCCATCTTCACTATCTTACCGTCGACTTTCACCGTGTCGGCATAGAAGTTGATGGCAAAACGCGTGTCAAGGCTATCGGTGCCATAGCCGTAGGCGTGGACTGTGGCGAGTGTGGCCGATGTGCCGTTCTCGGCGTCCATTCCGAGTGCGCTGCCGTGGGCATAGTGACGCGAGCGGAAGAGATACCAGAACTGATTTTGGTATTTGATCTTGTCCATGGGTATGGTGAGGATGTTTTCCAGCGAAGTCTCGTTGTGTACGCTGAAGTTGAAGGCGTAATCGGGCTGGAGCTGATATCCCTCTTTTTCTATTTCATCGCAGTAGCGGACACAGGCTTGCCAGGCATTCATTGTCTGTCCGTCAACGTTGAAGGTCATCGTCTTGCCGTCGGGCCTCTGGTTGTCGGTCCAGTCATCGTCGGCGTATACTTCGGCATTGAGGAAGAGACGGGCCAACAAGAACTGCGCTACGGGGCGCGTCATGCGTCCGTAGTAGTTACCCTCAAGGTTGCTATGCTCGTTGGCGAGGTAGGGCAGACATGCCTGTAGTTCGGCAATGATGCTGAGAAACACGGCGCTACGCTCCTGCTGCCTGACATCGGCGAACGATTCCTGGTCTTGGGTGATGTAGGGGATGCGGCCGAACATATCCATGAGCTCATAGTAGAAGAGGCAGCGCACGGCTTTCACCTCGGAGGTATAGGAAAGATACTCGCCGTCGGTGAGCAGGCTGCGGTTGGTGTCGATGACGGCGAGGCTGTGGTTGCAGAGCATGACCACCTTGTAGAGATAGAGCCATGTGTTGTAGAGCGACTCGTCGGAGGCTGTCCAGCGGTGCTCGTAGAGATTCTGCCAAAAGCCGCCGTCGTACCAGTCGCCGCCACGGATGGGGATGATGGCTTCGTCGGTGGTGAAGGTGTTGTAGTCGTAGAGTCCGCGCACGGTGCCCTCAAGACCTTGCGAGTCGCTGTTGCCGCCGATATAATTATATAAGCTGGCGACGGTGTTGATATACAGATTTGTGCTGCTGTTGTAGGCTTCCTCCTCCGGGAGCAGTCCTTTGGTGTCCTCGTCAACACAGGCTGACAGGGAGAAAAGAGAGACCGCAAGGACGAAGCAGTATAGAAGACGTTGAATGGACATCATGGTGAATGAAGGTTTACTTGTTGGCAGAAGCGCTGAAACTTAGAATTGAATGCTCACCCCGAAGCTGAAGGTACGGTAGACAGGATAGGACCGCTTGTCGTCGATGCCCAGCGTGGAGTCGACGACATAGCTGTTGATCATCGGCGTCAGTCCGCTGTAGGCCGTGATGCTGGCAAGGTTGTTGACCGAGGCCGACAGGCGCAGACGGCTGATATAGCGTGAGTGCAAGGGTACGTTCCAACCGACGGTGAGGTAGTCGAAGTTGAGATAGTCGCCCCGTTCAAGCCAATAGTCGGTGGCGCGCTGGTCTTTGATGTTCATGGCGGGGGCTTTCTTCATGACGTTGTAGTCGGGGAAGCTCGACATGTTCATATAGGTCAGCGCCGTGCCGTTGTAGATCTTGTGGCCGAAGGCGCCGTTCATCTGCAACGAGATGTCGAAGTCCTTGTATCGGAAACTGATGTTCGATCCGAGCGTCCATTTCGGTGTAGCTTGTCCGGCGATGTAGCGGTCACCGCCGTCCTCAATGTTGATGCGTCCGTTGTGGTCGAGGTCCTCGATGTCGTACATGTAAGACCCGTTATCGTTCTTTACCAGTCCTTTGCAGTGGGGCAGGTAGAACACGCCGATGGGCTGGCCTACAATCTGATAGACGATGTTGTTTTCGCCGCCATGGAATCCGGCGCCGCTGAGCGAGCCGATGGACGTGATGTCAGGTGCCGTCAGGTGATAGCCGTTGTAGTTGCCCGAGAGCGAGATGAGCTTGTTCTTTTGGAACGAGAGGTTGAGGTTGATATTCAGCTCCATGTCCTTATGGCTGATGGCAGTGACGCCGAGTCCGAACTCCACACCTTGGTTGCTCATCTTGCCGAGGTTGGCGAGCAGTTTGTCAAAGGTGAAGGGCGGCACGGGCACATCGTACTGGTAGAGCATGTCGGTGGTGCGCGAATAGTAGTATTCGGCGGTGAGCACGACACGGTTGCGCCACAGACTGATGTCGGTGCCGACGTTGAAGGTCGAGCGTGTCTCCCATCTCAGGTTGGGATTGCTGTTGCGGAAGAGTCCCATGGTCGTGGTGGGTGTGTTGTCGACCGACACGGTGCCGATGGGTCTGACGAGGTTTTGTGAGTAGTACGACGAGATGCCGCCGAGGTTTCCCGACTGTCCGTAGCTGGTGCGCAGCCGCATGATGCCGAAGAGACGGCTGAGAGGACGGAAGAAGGGCTCCTTGGTCAGATCCCAAGAGAAAGAGACAGAGGGAAACGTGCCCCATTTGTGTCCGCTGGCGAACATCGAGCTGCCGTCGGCACGCAGGCTCGCGCCGAGGGTGTAGCGGCCGAGGAGGGTGTAGCTCAGACTGCCCATGAACGAGAGCAGCGAAGGACTGTCGGCGTCGGATCCCGTGCCGCCGTATGGGACGGTGGAGGCAGCGCCGAGATTGTCGTAGCCAAGTTCATTGGTGGTGAAGCCTTTGACGAGTGTCCAAAATCCGCTGGCGTTGCTCTTTTGATATTCGGTCAGCAGCGTGGCGGAGAGATGGTGCGCGCCCCATGTGTCGGCGAACTTCAGCTGTGCATTGCCCAGCCACGACTCGGTCTTGCGCTCGCCGCGGGTGGCCTGTCCCTGTGCCCATATCCAAGTAGGGCAGAAGGTGGCGTTCTCCAAAGAGTTATAGCTGTAGGCACCGAGCAGAAGCAGATGGAGCGCAGGTTCGCCGTCGTCGCGCTTGCCGCTGATCATCCCTAAGAGGTTGAAGTCCATGTCGATGTGTGTATCGAAGTTGAGGCTCTTGGTGTCGTTCTTCTTTTTCAGCAATACCATTGGGTGGTTGATCTGCTCAGCGGTGTTGTTCTTGTCACCGGAGCCGTCAGCGTTGGTGGCAGCCGGGATGGTCGGGTTCTGGGCAGCCGCACTGTAGAAGACCTCCCAGGGGTTGAAGAGGTCGTGGCTTTTCTGTGACGAGCCGAAGACGCCGAAGTCGATCTTCAGCAGGTCGTCGAAGGCCCATTGCGTAAGGTCGGCCTTGGCGGCATAGTTGCGGTAGGAGTTGGTGCGAATGATGGTGCTGTGGTCCATGGCGCTCAGCGAGGCACGGTAGCTCGACTCCTTGGATCCGCCGCTGAAAGCCACGTGGTGGTTGGCGATATAGCCGGTGTGCGTGATGGCATCTTGGAAATTGGTGTTGTTGCCCTCGTCCCTATAATAGAGGCCGAGCGCCTGCGCCGTGGCGATATAGCCTGGGGCATCGAGCATATCGAGGGTTTTGTATTTCGACTCAAAGCCGAGGTTGCCGTCGTAGGAGATATGAAACTGAGTGCCGCTGCCACGCTTGGTCTTCACCTCGATGACACCGGAGGCACCACGCGAACCGTACTGTGCGGTCTCGGCGGCATTTTTGAGAATGGTGAAGCTCTCGATGTCGGAGGGGTAGACCGACGACAGGGCACTGAGGTCGGAATAGACGCCGTCGATGATCACGAGCGGGTCATTGCCGCCGGTGATGGACGTGGTGCCGCGCACACGCACAGAGCTGAGTTGCGCCATGCGGTTCTCGCCCGACGTGATGTTCACGCCGGCAGCCTGCCCCGTGAGGGCGTTGAGCGGGTTGGTGATCAGACCTTTGTTCATGTGACTTTCGGTCACCACGTCGACAGATCCCAGCGACGTGCCATTGACAGTAAGGCTGTCAATGGGTATTTGCAGTTTACTCGGTCGCTTGCCGCGATGGCTCTGCGCGAGCAACGTGCCGGCGGGGAGACAGAGAAACAGAAGTGTCAGAAAAGCAGGAGTGCGCATGATAGACAGATCTTTTAGATAGTATTATATCTGCAAAGATAAGTGAAATATTAGAAAGAGGCAAGTATAAAAGCAAAAAAAACGGCATGCACGTCCACCAGGATAACCCTTTCCGTCTTTGAGGATGCGGTCGCGAAGCAATTTCATAATTTAGAGTTTATATATTCCACAAAGGTGCAATCAACTTGTGATGTGACAAAGGAAAAAGGAGTAAAAGCCTCATCAACTTATAGATATGGATGAAATTTGAGAACGGCAGCAGAAGTATATATTGATGAAGCAGAAATAAAAAAAAACATACTGCTTAGATCCATCGACCTAAGCAGTATGGCATTTTATAGTTGTATTATGTTCTCCGCTTACTTACCTTGCAGATAGCGCTCGGCTTCCAGTGCAGCTTTGCAGCCTGAGCCGGAGGCTACGACAGCCTGGCGGTAGGTGGGGTCCGCACAGTCACCGGCGGCATAGACGCCCTCGATGTTGGTGCGCGGCGTGTCACCTTGTGTCTTGATATATCCAACCTCATCCATGTCGAGCTTGCCACGGAAGATGTCGGTGTTGGGCTTATGACCTATGGCGAGGAAGAAACCGTCGATAGGCAGATCGTATTTCTTTTCGTCGGTCTCGCCCTTGCGATAGACCACATGAGCACCTTCCACACCGTTGTCGCCGTAGAGTCCGAGTGTGTTGGTCTCATAGAGAATCTCTATCTTGGAATTGTCCTCCACGCGTTTCTTCATGATCTCGGAAGCGCGCAGGTAGGGCTTGCGCACGATCATATACACCTTGCTGCAGAGGTTGGCCAGATAGGTGGCCTCCTCGCAGGCCGTATCACCGCCACCGACGACTGCAACGACTTTTTTGCGATAGAAGAAACCATCACAGGTGGCACAGGCAGAGACGCCCTGTCCACGATATTTCTCCTCATCGGGAAGTCCGAGGTACTTGGCAGAAGCACCCGTAGCTACGATGATCGTGTCGGCCTCGATCTTCTCGCCACGGTCGGTGGTAGCCACGTAAGGCTTCTGGCTGAAGTCCACATCGGTGATCACACCGTCGTGGATGTCAGCATCGAAGCGTGCTGCCTGCTTACGGAAGTTCTCCATCATCTCGTTGGCATCGATGCCGTCTGGGAAACCGGGGAAGTTCTCAATGTCAGTAGTCTGGGTAAGCTGACCGCCCATCTGCAGACCCGTGTAGAGTGTCGGATTGAGGTTGGCGCGTCCGGCGTAGATGGCTGCAGTGTAGCCGGCGGGACCGCTGCCGATAATTAAGCACTTTGTCTTCATATTGTTCTCCTTTTCTTTTATAGTTGGTGGCTATAACAGCGCTTCGATATCCTTAGCGATGTTGTCGATCTTCTCAGTGGGCTCATAGCGTTTCATTACCTGTCCCTTCTTGTTGACAAGGAACTTGGTGAAGTTCCACTTGATGTCAGGGTTCCCCTTATAGTTAGGATCTGCCTCAGAGAGCATCTTGTCAAGGATGGGGTAGATAGGATGTGTCTCATCCCACCCGGCAAAGCCCTTCTGTGTCTTGAGAAACTTATAGAGCGGGTCAGCGTCGTCGCCGTTGACCTTGATCTTCTTGAATTGTGGGAACTCGGTGCCGTAGGTGAGCTTGCAGAAAGAGTGAATGCTCTCATCGGTGCCCGGTGCCTGCTGGCCAAACTGGTTGCAAGGGAAGTCGAGAATCTCGAAGCCCTGGGCATGGTATTTCTCATAGAGCTTCTCCAGTTCCTCGTACTGAGGGGTGAAACCACACTTGGTGGCAGTGTTGACGATGAGCAGTACCTCGTTGGCATATTCGCGTAGGGACACTTCGTTACCCTTTCTGTCTTTCACACTGAATTCGTAAACCGTTCTCATTTTTGTTCTATACTTGGCTTTATCTTTGTTATGTTTTACAATCTTAAAGTTGAGCATTCTCCCTTTCTGAGACAACGCAAGGCAAAAGTACAAAAAAGAACGGAGAAAGCCTTTCTTCTGCCGGTTATTTTTGATTAATTAATAGCGGAATTCTCTTCACACAGTAGGGAAATCCCTCTCACAAATATACGATTTCCCGTTGCCGTTTAACAGAAATGCGTTAACTTTGCGGCATCAATAACATAAAAATGAAAAGGCAATGAAAAAGTTAATGTCTATAATCTCAATGCTGCTCCTCGCGCTGACCGCCACCACGCTGGTCTCCTGCGACGACGACAGCGATATCGCAACCACCCTCGAAGGAACGTGGCAAGGTGATATGGAAGTGCGCACATATTATGATGGACAATACTATCAGGCTGTGTCCTCAGAGATCTGCTTCGTGCAAGATCCATATACATATTCTTCAGGAACGGGTTATTGGATCGACTATTACCGGAACTCTCCATGGCGCAACAATCAGGTGGCCAACCATATCAAGTGGACGGTGTCTAACGGCGCTATCAACGTGTACTTTGTCGAAGAAGGCACATCTTTGGAGATTCGCAACTATCGTTTGTCTAATGGCTATTTCAAAGGTACCATCTACCATGACAACCAGACTGTCAACTTCAGTCTCCACCAGGTGTCCTCACCCAACTGGAACAGTTATACCGATTGGGGCTACGACTACGATGACGACTATTACTATGGCGGTTATGCCAAGAAGAATGTTGCCGGCACTCGCGCTCAGGCTGATAGCACGGCAAAGCCGGTGAGACATTTCGGAAAGGTAGAATAAGGTAGATCACTTATTGAAGATTAAACATTCTAAGATATGAAAACGTTTAAGATAATGATGGCAGTGGTAGTGATAGCTGCTATGCCAATGCTCTTCACAAGTTGTGACGATGATCCGGATTACTGGTACAATGACTGGTATGATGGCTGGACTTGGGGCGACGACTATAACCATCGGCCAGATGACGATGATGTCGACAACCAGGACTTCTTCGTGGCTATGGCGCAGACACTCAATGGACGGTGGAGAGGTGACATGAGAGCTTACCAAGTCAATGAGCATGGAGTGGCTGTCGACAGTATCTACCATTCGACCGACATCGAGTTCGTGCAATACAACAATACGGCTATCTCGGGTACAGGTACACAGTATGACTACAACCCTCAGACGAATGAGAAGGAGATGCAGCGTGACTTCACCTGGTACATCGATCCGAAGACGGGCGACATCTATATCACCTACAAGGAAGTGCACGAAGGCGGCTCTACGACAGATTATGTCATGCGCATTGCCTATAACGATTTGAATCTCAACGACCGTACGTTCACCGGCTATCTGTGGTCTTCGGATGGTGGCGAGGTCGATGACTTCTGGTTCAACCGCTACAATGGTAATGCCAAGGCAGCCACGCGTGGTGCCGACAAGAGCAAGACACACTGGAAAGTGGTGATGACTGCGAAGAAGTGATCAGTCCACAATAAAGATGTTTTGAGTTCATCCGTTAAATAGGTACACGATAATCGTTTAGACTTTTAACGCTCCATCTTCGATGGAATAGCAAATATAACCGAATATATAGAAGATGTTCTTGATATTCGTTGATATTCTTTATTCCGCATAGCAGAACGTTAAAACTTCAAACAATGAATGTGCCTATTTAATGGATGACTTTTGTTTTATTCCAATCCCCACAGTGCATCGTTGGGCTCGGCGGCTTCGATGACACGTTCTCTGTCGTCGGGCAGATTGCAGAAGAAGTCGATGCCCGTGCGCTTCTCCAGTTCATCGATACTGCACGCGTAAGCCTTCAGACTTGTGCTATGGTCGTTTTTGTGCTCAAACCATAGACCGAGAGCGTTGTACTGTCCGTTTTTGACGCGAAGGATGGCTGCAAAGAAATATTTAGGGATAACCAGTCCAGTGTTGGAACGGGTGTAGTTGTTGTTGTCTATCGTGCCGCCCTTACATATATATAAGGTGTCGCGGAAGGCATCACGGTTCCAACCGATGATACCATCAAAGCTGTTGCCATGGATCTTATTCTCCATATATAGCCATACGCCGGTATTGAAGCCGTTGAGCTGTGGTTGTATGTTTCCGAGCAGATAAGTCTGTCGGTTGGCCTCCTTGGAGTTGAGGCGATCGGCAGAAGGACAGATATGGCCACGGTCATAGTGAGGAGTCGTCTGACTGTAGTCAGCCAACGTCGTGCGGTATGTGGCAGGTATCAAGTCGTCTTCGGCAAAGGGATCCCTTCCGTGCCACCAGCCATTACGACTGCCGGTTCTAATGCTGTTCTTAGGGTCGAGGCGGTAGCATGTCCAACGCTGGGCACGCAGCCCGTCGTCCCATTCCACGATAAAGTTCACGCCGAACTCATCGGTCCGGTGTATGATGATGCGGCTACCGTCATTGACGTGTGGCATCTCCAAGCGGGCATACTCTGGGAAAATCTGAGCATTGTTGGCATTAGCATTGACCGCTTCCTGCTGTTCTCCATCATCGTCTCCGGAGCATGAGGAAAGGAGGGGAGTCGCGATGGCGAGTGCGCACACGATCATCCAAGACCATGCCGTTCTCATCCTTTGCGTCTTACTTGTATTGAATCTTTGTTTTCTGTTGCTCATGTCAGTATCTAATTTCTTGTTCAACAGTTATATGAGTACACGATAATAGTTTTGTCTTATCGGCTTCTCTGGTATTGCTTCACCTCCCTTTTATGGAGGCCGGGAGGGTCCTTACGAAAAAAGCGCGATCAAACGTATATGCAACTACGTATGATCGCGCTTCTATTCTGTTGGCTTTGGTATTTACTTCTTCAGTTTGCCATAGCGGCTCATGAAGCGGTCCACACGACCAGCCGAGTCGACGAGCTTGCTCTTGCCCGTGTAGAACGGATGCGAAGAGCTGGAGATTTCTACCTTTACCACTGGGTAAGTCTCGCCCTCAAACTCTACAGTGTCGTTGGTCTTGCATGTAGACTGTGTGAGGAACATATCGCCGTTGGACATGTCCTTGAACACGACGGGGCGATAGTTTTCTGGATGAATACCTTTTTTCATTTCTTTAATTATTCGTTTTGTTATAGAATTCTATGATCACGTTGCGAGTCTTTCACGACCCTTGGAGCGTAATTGTCTGCAAAGTTACCACTTTTCTCCCGCTCCACCAAATTTCTCGCTGATTTTGTTTCTAACTTCTGCTAATTAAGCTGTATTGAAGTTCCGTGTCACTAGAAATGCAAACCGTGGTTTATATAAACTGTCGTTTACATTTGCCTGTCCCTTGTGCCTTTCTGTATGCTTTTCGTTGTCTCCTCCTCTATTCTTAGAATACCTTGCCGAAGACGATGTTGATGAAAGTCTTTACGAGTATCTTTGCGTCGAACCACCACGAGCGATGCTCCAGATAGTAGAGGTCCAGGTCCAGCCGCTTGAGCATCTTCTCCATCGTGTCGGTATAACCATTATATAATGTGGCGTAGGACGTCACGCCCGGTCGTATCTGATAGAGATAGACATAGCGCGGGTCGTGTTGGATGATCTGGTCGATATAGTACTTCCGTTCCGGTCTTGGGCCGATAAACGCCATGTCCCCCTTGAAGACATTCCAAAGCTGTGGGAGCTCGTCAAGGTGATGATCGCGCAGGAAACGACCGATATGAGTCATGCGATCATCTTTCTTATGAGCGAACAGTTGCGGTCCGTTTTTCTCTGCATCCACTCTCATGCTGCGAAACTTATAAATGGTGAAAGGCCTGCCAAAGCGTCCGATGCGTTCCTGCTTAAAGATTGCAGGCCCGCCATCTTCGTGCTTGACCAAGAGATAGCAGATAAGGAATAGAGGAGAAAAGATAACAAGAGATGTGGCAGCTATAAGACAATCTCCAATCCTTTTGGTGTTACGCTCAAAGGCGTTCATACCATCAGGGATGAACCGTGGGTTGTCTTTGTCATCGTTCCATTTGATGTATGGTGGAATCTTTACAGTCGTCTCAGTTTTTGATTTTATTTCCATTCTTGTTCGACGGTTTCTGTTGATACGTTCATAAAATTTGCTATTGTTATTTATAAACGACAGAATTATCTATATATTGTGTACAAAAGGAATCATTGCTCAAGAACCTTTCTCATGGTTACTTCCATTGAATTCTGTTTTTACTTTATTCTAAGATTTTCTTGATTTAGACTTTTAAAAGTAAGATAGGTGATGCAAAATAAGGATATTTTTTGTAACTTTGCAGAAAAACGATATTGTGAAAGTCTTACAGTTAGGGAAGTTCTATCCTGTTATCGGTGGTGTAGAGAAGGTGATGCTCGATTTGACAAGAGGATTGTCAGAACGGGGCGTCCGTTGCGACATGCTTTGCGCTAATCATAAGAGAGGAGAATCAGGCTTTTCATTAGAGTTGAATGCAAATGCAAGGATCTTTTGTATGAAGACTTTAACAAAGAAAATGGCAACGATGATTTCACCATCAATGGTATTAGAACTTCACCAAATAGCTTCGCAATATGATATTATTCATATTCACCATCCTGATCCAATGGCTGCTGTGGCACTTTTACTGTCAGATTACAAAGGCAAGGTCATTTTGCATTGGCATAGTGATATTTTAAAACAAAGGTGTGCATTGAAATTATATAGCCCCATTCAATCGTGGCTGATTCGTAGAGCAGACCTTATAGTTGGTACTACTCCTGTATATGTAGCATCCTCTCCTTATTTAGTTAATGTACAGAATAAATGCACATATCTTCCTATAGGAATAGAAGGCTTGAAATGGAATCAGCAACGTGCAGATGAGATAAAGAGTAAGTTCGTGGGGAAGAAGATAATTTTTTCATTGGGTCGACTTGTGGGCTATAAGGGCTTTAAATATCTTATTGATTCTGCAAATTTCCTATCTGATGACTATGTTATATTAATAGGTGGAAGCGGAGAACTCTTTGAAGAGCTTTCTCGGCAGATAGTGGCCAGCCATTTACAGAATAAAGTCATATTGCTTGGCAGAGTTTTAGATGAGGACTTGCCTAATTATTATGCTGCATGTGATTTGTTTTGTTTAAGCAGTATCCAAAAAACTGAGGCTTTCGCCATTGTGCAAGTGGAGGCAATGTCTTGCCACAAACCTATAGTCGCTACAAAAATTCCAGGAAGTGGTGTGTCTTGGGTCAATGCTCAGGGAGTATCGGGAGAGAACGTACCCCTTGCAGATAGTAGATCCTTAGCTCATGCTTTCGAGCGTATTCTTATGGATAAGGAATGCTACACAAAATATTCCAATGGAGCTTATTGCCGGTATTTTGATAATTTCAGATTGGATTCTATGATAGATAAATGTTTAGGCATTTACCATAAAGTTCTCGAAGATTAATTGAGCTGTTTTTTCATAGTTGTATTGAGCTAATATCTTTTCTTGTATGTGGAGAGAATGACTTGGAATGTTCTGTATTTTGTTAGCCAAGTCATCAGAATCTTTTGCTTGGAAATAAATAACTGGTAAGTTGCTGTAGATTTCTTTATATACAGGAATGTCTGAAATGATAACATTTGTACCGAGATACATAGCTTCTAAAGGCGGAATACCAAAGCCTTCGTATAAAGAAGGAGAAACAAGTACTTCAGAATGCGAGATAATATCGAATACTTCACGATCAGTCGCATTGCTCTTGAAATGTATTTGAGGCTTAAGATATTGAATTTGTGATATCAGTTTGTTATCTTTAGTCCTAAAATTAATATTGCCTATGATAGTCAGGGATTTAGGAACACCTCTTGCTAGAAGCTTTTGGAATGCCTCTATTAGGGTTTCTATGCCTTTATAGCTTTTTAAGTTCCCTAGAAATACAACACCTTTTTTTTTCTTGTTCGTATTTGATATATTCTCACGTGCATAGTCTTTTAGTTGCTTTTTTATACCATTATATACTACTACTATTTTATCCCCATGCTGGAAGTATTGCATTATCCTTTCCTTAGAAAATTGAGAAACCGTAAAAACCTTTGTTGATTTTTTGATAGCCCTTTTCATGAAAGCTTTAATAATGAATCTATATAATGGGGAATAGAATTGAGGATAATCAAAGAAGACAACATCATGGATCGTTGTGAATATGGGAATATGAATTCCCAGTGGAATATCGAAATTAGGTGTGAAAAACAAATCGCATTTGTTAATGGCTTTTATTGGGAAACGAACTAGCCCCTTAAATGAAAATGGCTTGCTTTTGCAGAAGATGATTTCACAATTCTCCCTTTCTTTGTATTGGGATAGATAACCATCTTCTCCAATTAGCAAGAAATGAATTCCTAAATGTTGGATGAAGTAAGGAAGAATGTTTTCCAAAAATGTTCCAATGCCGCTCGGGCCTGCGTAGCGACAGTCTATTGCTATTTTCATTTAGTATTATTAGCTATTAATTGTAACATGGCAACCTTGATGGTCGTTTGAAAAAGATAGAAACAACATGTGGTATTTATAGTTAAATTCACATTCGAAAGGAATTTCTTTCCCATTATGCATTTTGATGATTATTTGCTTTGGTTTCATGGGCAAGTATATTCTTTGTTTATTAAGGCTTTGTGCAGGTCCGTAGGCAATATATTCAAAGCTTGAAGTGCTGCATTTTATAATTCTATCAGTGCTAGCAGACACAAGTATGCTAGGACTTGAATGGCTAACTGACGAAAAGTCGTATAATGCGGAGACTGTATTAGGGGAAAACTTTTTGTGAGTTATTATTTTGAGCTTCCTGTCAAGAATATCAATGTAAGTGCCTTCTACAGTTGGGATTGTTTTATTTGTTGAATAGTTGGGAATGGCATAAGTCAGCAGATAATTACCTCTTCGTATCTGATAAATGTTTTTTTGTTTAATATTAAGATTTTTATAATCAGATTGATATCCTCTATTGTCTATAGAACAAATAGGAGTACAAAAAACGACAGGTGCGTAAATCTCTTCTTTGTTGATTTTGCTCAGAGCCATGCTATCCTCTTTAAAAATGAAATGTATATTGGTTCCAAGGTTGATGAGGGGAAGTAGCTTATCGTAGTATTTTCGAATGAGTGCAGACCGTTCGTTCCCTTCTCTGTCTCTTTCCATCAGTTGATTGGATATTAGTACCTGACATTCATCTTTTGTATTTCCGCTTGGCATAGCTGCCATCATTTGATTGAAAATTAATATTAATGAACGAAAATCGTCAGGAATGGGAGTTGGATTGTCTGTTATTTTATTGAGAGGATAGCGATATTCAAAAATACGGTGAGGCCATGGAAGTACTTCGTATTTGTTTACATTGGCAAGCATCAACATGGCTATGGTCGTTGCTAAGTAACCTTCTTTGTATTCTTTCCACGTCTTTTTTTTGTCGCCGACTGGGTCTGTCAGAAAAACCAAATCTTTATGATTAGAATTTGTCAGTGCGGACAAACTCGCATACTCTATATATGCTTGTTCAAAAGTCGTGAATCTTGGGTCAAGAGGGTTATCAGCAGTGTCTTGCCATACTTGTCCAATAATGCCGTCAAGATTAGAAATATAGGATAGAAGTATTTCTGGACTGATAATTCCCCAGTTAGCATAGTTAAATATCGAATGTGTGGCGACATAACATCTTATGCTTTTGTGAGCTTGTTGAGCATATTCTTTTGTTAATGTAATGATTATTTGTAAAGTATTGAATAGTATTTTGTTTTTGTTAAAGTCTTTAATTTTCGGATTACAGTTTATGTAGAACTCTGGTTCTTCAAAGATTATATCTTGTATACCTACATCGATAGCTTTTTTGATTTTTGTTTGGAAGATGTAATGGCAATAGGATTCCTCCGGTATGAGGTAATGCATGCTGCCATGCATTCTGTATTCACCAGATTGGAGCGTCTGCCATTTAAACTTATGCAGGGTGTCTGCTCCCCAGGAAAAGCTAATCATTAATTGAGGTGTATATCCATGCGTTTTCCACGTATTTACCCGATATCCAAAATCCTTTCCGTCTACATCTTTCGTGTCGTAAATTAGTATGCCATTGGTTTTCAAGTCACTGATGGGCCTCCAAAGATGAGGCGACTGAAATGTTGTTTTGGGAAAAAGGGTCTGCTGCCCCCATGCAGAGTAGAAGATGCAAAGCAAGCCCCAAAAGATAATGTTTCTGATCATAAATCAGCATCAGAGATTTTTATGAAACGATAATATCTAATGTGTAGCCGTTCAAGAATCTCCTTAATAAAAAGCTTGGAGAAATGAATTGCTTTGTCGGTAGAAGTTGGATATTTTGTGGTTGGCTTCTCTCCTTTCCAGGGCGTTAACTCTAAGTATTTATCATATAAATATTTGTATGGATTCCTACATTCCTTAAACCACGGTTTGAGAGGACCTGAGAAATGCAGAATGGCAGGATGAAATAGGTCTACTTTTTGTCTTTCATAACGTTGGGGCAAATGTGCATTTCGAATGAGAAAACTATCCAATACATTATATTTCAAGGGGAAAAAAACTTTCGTGTCATGAAAAAGCCCATTAAGAATATCCTGATCGTGGAAGATGATTGTATGTGAAGATGCGTATTTTATGGCCTGGTCAACATCATATTTTTTTCTTATGTTGTGCATGTTAAGAAGGAGTACACCTGCATTGAAATAAGAATATTCCTTGGGATAATCTAACCTCTGAACTCCCTTCGTTGCTATGATGGGACTCTCTTCTAACGCCAAGAGGCAACAATGTGGCCGAAAGCGTTCGTTGTAAAGCTCAGAGACATTCTGCAGGAACACAATATCACTATCAACGTAGAGTATTCTTTCTATACTGGAAGGCAGCAGCGTTAAGGCAAATAGACGGTAATATGTGGCTATGGATACATATTGGTTAGCCATACCTTTTCCTAAAGGAAGGAGTTCGGCATGTTGCTTGTCTATATTTATGAAATGAAAATGGCTAGTTGGAGCACAGACTCTCAATTTCCTTTTATTATCTTCTGAGATAAAATCAGAAACTATGTAGAAATCGTGTGTGCCGGCATTGTTGGCCACGAATGATGCTATTACTACTCCGGCATGGGGGCAATAATTATCGTCAAAGGTAAGGAGTACATTCATATTTTCTTCTTTCTAATGGATTCCATAATTCTCTTAAACGTATAATTGATGAAGCAAAGTATTTTGTTCAAGGACCATTCCCTTATATTCTGTACTTCAAGATAGACCGCAGAGACATTGCTCATTGTAAGTCCTTCAATAGCATTATATGAAGAGATGACAATAGGAATATGGCATATATGTTGTGGGCCATATTTTTTGTACAATTTGTATATCATATTGTAGTCTGCAGCATATCTATACTTTGTTTGAAATCCGATTTCCCTAGCTTTATCTGTCTTTACTAGAAATGACTGATGGCAAGTAGGCATATTTTTCTCAAGATATTTTATGGCAAGAGCAACCTCTGTTCTTTTGTAGTCTCTTCTTCTGTATTCTGTATTTCCGTAAACGATGTAATAAGAAGGTGAAAGATACTGCGCGGCATTTTGAAGAGAATTGTTGGAATAGAAATAATCGCCTGAATTCATGAAAATTATCCATTGACCATGAGCCATTTTAAGACCCTTGTTCATGGCATCGAAGATACCTCGGTCAGGTTCACTAATCAAAGCGTTTACTTTCTTTTCATATTTCTTTAGAATATTTACTGTACCATCATTGCTACCTCCATCTATGATAATGTATTCATAGTTGTTAAAGTTCTGTCTCAAGACGGATAAAATGGTTTTCTCTATTTCATCTTTGCAGTTGAAGCAGACTGTGATGACAGTTATTAATGGATTATTAGTTGCATTCATTTTTTCCTCTTCTAATGATTTTACAAGGGTTGCCCGCTGCAATGCAGTCTGATGGAATGCTGTGAGTGACGATACTGCCTGCTCCTATAACACTTCTTTTACCTATTACTACTCCTTTTAGAATAATGGAGTTAGCGCCTATCCATGCATCATCTTCAATGATTACGTTTCCTTTTAGATAAGGAATTTGTTGGGTTGCGCCTAGTCTCCTTTTCTTCCAGTCTAGGTTATGGATGTCGCCATCGATTATTAGGCAGTTGGCTCCAATGTTGACATGATTTCCAATTGATACAGATTTGCTAACCCAAATACATCCACCTGAAATACCAGTCCAGCTGCCTATCGTCAGAGAGGCCCCGTCTTCAACCTTCAAGCAAAGATGTGTATTTCTACAAAGAGCATTCAGACTATCACCGCTGAGAGCCGTAAAATGTTCGCCAATATTGATTTGGGCATTTGGAGCCACTCTGACATCTATATTGTTCATCATAGAAGAATGCTTTCCCACATGGATGCCCAACGCTTTAAATTTAACGGGGTTCCACATCTTGTACCATTTACATTTAAGGGAAGTGGTTATGTGCAAAATCTTATAGAGATTATAATTCATGGTATATTGCTTTTTTATAGAGTTCCAGGTGCTTTTTTCCAATCACATCAGAACTAAAGTTTTGTCGTAAATATAATGTGGCATCATCAATCGTCTTTGATACGTTTTCGAATGGGATCGTTTTTTGCATTGCTCTCCTAAGTGATTGTGTGTCAAGAATGTCACATAGTACTCCATAATTCCCGTTCCCTAAGACATTAGGCACAGCACCAGAATGAGAACCGCCGATAACAGGAATACGTCTTGCCATACCTTCTAAAAGAATATTTCCAAAAGTCTCCTCAATAGAGGGGTGTACAAGAGTAGAACACTCGTCTAATAAATCTATGACTTGGTTATGATTGATTGCTCCTGTAAATATAACATGTCGTAACAATCCTGCTTCTTCCCACGCTTGAAAGTCAGATTTGCTTATTTTGCCAACGAGGATGAGCTTTGCTGTTGTCTTTTGGCATAACTGTTGAAAAGCTTTGAGCAGAGTGATGATGTTTTTTCTTTTCTCTGATAAGTCTTGGGCAATGGATACAAATGTTGGAGTTGTTGGATAATGTGCTCTATTGTCTAGAATAAATTGAGATTTTATTCCATTGTTGATTTTTGTTATATCGTTCCCTATTCCATATTTTTCCAGACACTTTAATGTGTATTCAGAATTGGCAATAAAGTGGATTTTTTTGCAGGATAGGACTTTGTGAAATAGGAAACTGTTGACGGTCCATACAAGTATTTCCATAGGTCTTCCTGCAATATGTCTTTGATACGGGCACCAATCTCTTACTGTGCAAAAAGTTGGAATTTTATCCGAATATGGAATACATGCATAAGCATATTCATACGTCCATTGTGCATGCAGTATGTCTATGTTTGGGATACTGTTTCTTATGAGTTTTTTTAAAGTATTTATAGTGTGAAAGCGGAAAATATTTTCTTGCCTGTTGTCTTTTTCTGGAACAATGAAGAATTGTATTTTATTACCACACAGGTGTATTATGTCTTTGTTGTCGGTTTTTTGTTTTGTGAAGACGATAACCTCACATCCTTCGTCTAATAGCGATTGAATATGTGCGTTGACAGAAGCCGCCTGATTATTTACATTGGGAATTTCATATTGGTTGTTCAAATATGTTTTAAATTCATATGGGTTTGCTGGCCCGCATATTCCTATCCTAAGCATTGTAT
>R21__coassemble_410_pt1 | contig 35617 bp, 27 predicted proteins | sample R21__metabat2_high_PE_018 | metagenome-assembled genome bin R21
ATTGTCTTTTGGTATGATGGTTTGTTGTATAGTTTTTAGCTTGTTGATAGAGGTCAGCGCTGCCGTTGCTCTTGCGTACGGCATGGCACTGCTTAGGAGATAGATGGAAGTTGTGTGGAAGACAAGGCTTACTTATCTGTCACAGCTTCCAAGGTCTGTCGGATGTTCTGCTCCCGGTGCACGATCTGCACCTCGATGCCGAACTTCTCATGGATGTGCTCTGCTAAATGCTGTGCACTGTATACGCTGCGGTGCTGACCGCCCGTACAGCCAAAGCAGAACATCAGACTTGTGAAGCCCCGCTGGATATAGCGCGCCACATGGTGGTCGGCAAGGGCATAGACATGTTGCAGGAAGTCCACGATCTCGCCGTCGTCCTCAAGGAAACGAATCACTGGCTCGTCGAGACCCGTCAGCTTTTTATAGGGCTCGTAGCGTCCGGGGTTGTGTGTGGAACGGCAGTCGAAGACATAGCCGCCGCCATTGCCCGACGGATCCTCAGGGATTCCTTTCTTATAGGAAAAGCTATACACACGCACGACGAGCGGTCCCTTGCCGTCGTATTTCGAGAACGTGGGCAGTCCGTCTTGCGGATTCTTGGGATAGATGTTGCTGTCTGTCGTTTTGAAGCCGTCCTTTCGGGGCTGAATCTCGTCCTTTTTTTGCGCAAACTGTGGCAAGTTGACGAGCGCTGTCAGCACTTCGCGCAGATAGGGATAAGGCAACACATCCTCACGCAGCGCAAGGAGATCACGCAGATTCTGGATAGCTGGTGGTATGCTGTCGATGAAATGTTGCTTATGCTCGAAGTAGCCACGGAAGCCGTAAGCGCCCAGCACCTGCAGCGTGCGGAAGAGTACGAAGAGACTCAGCCTGCTGGCAAAGTGACGAACCGACGGCACTTCGATATAATGACTCAAGGCATGATAGTACTCCGCAATGAGATCACGGCGCAACTTGAAGCTGTACTTCGCTGAAGCCTGCCACAGGAACGAAGCCAAATCGTAATAGTACGGGCCTTTACGACCACCTTGGAAGTCGATGAAGAGCGGATTGCCCTCGGCGTCGAGCATGATGTTGCGGGCCTGGAAATCGCGATACATAAAACTCTCAGTAGGCTCTGCTATCAAATCCTTGGCAAAACGACGGAAGCTGGCCTGAAGTTTCACTTCATGGAACTCCAGTTCTGTAGGCTTGAGGAAGCAATACTTGAAGTAATTGAGATCAAAGAGCACATTGTCCTCGTCGAATTCGGGTTGTGGATAGCAGTTGTTCCAGTCCAAACCGATAGCTCCGCGAATCTGCAGGTTCGGCAGTTGGCGTATCGTGCGTTTCAGCAGTTCTTTCTCAGCAAGGTTGTATCTACCCCCAGCCTCTCGCCCGCCACGGATGGCCTCAAAGAGCGATGTGTTGCCCAGATCGGTTTGCAGATAGCACATCTCGTCGCTGCTGACTGCCAGCACACGGGGTACGGGCAGTTTGCGCTGCGTGAAATGGCGGTCGAGATACACAAAGGCGTGATCCTCGTCATGGCTGGTGCCAAGCACGCCGATGACGGTCTGCCCGTCAGCCCCCGTCAGCCGGTAATATTGTCTATTGCTGCCTGCTCCTGCAAGCTTCTCGACATGGGCGGGAGCCTGCCCAGCCCAAGTGGTATAGAGTTGTATGAGTTGATCCATGGATATAGCGTCATCAATGCCTCCGGTCAGCATCTGTTGGTTTCTCTTTGGTTTTCTGTTCCTGCTGTTCTCTGATGTCCTTGAACAGCTCATGGGTTTTGTGACGGTACTCGTAGTCGCTGATCAAACTATCAATGACGAAGAGCAGCATGATGACTCCGGCCGCCATGAGCACAGAGCGGGTCAAATATAACAGTCCTGCTGAGATGACGAGAAACAGCACGACCTTGCGCCAATCTATTTTCAGTTTCCATTTCATATTGCAAACTTACATATTTTTTTTGGATTTCACGATGATATGAGTGTGAAAAATCATTTGCGTTGTATTTTATAGACACAAAAAAAGTTCTGACCTCGCTATGAAAGCAGGAGGCCAGAACTCATGGAAGAATGAATGTCTATGAAAACAGTAGTATTTTACTTTGAGAACATGTAGTTCACAGGATGCCGCAATGACTCGAGCGTCTCGTCGATGCGCAATTGCCACTCGCGTTGGGTGCGAACATCATAGCGGCTCCAGGCAGAGCCGAAGTAGTAGGTATAACGCTCCCCGCTTTTCAACGGCCGTACGCCCAAAGCGTGGGCATAGCGGATCTTGTCGGGATGATCGAGCGGCAAGACAAAGGTAGAGTCGACTCCATTGGGGAAGAGTGCGGCGACAAACACCTGACAGTTGTTGGCATGGATGTTGTCTGTGGGATCGGCATACTGCACGTAGTCCTTGCCCAAAACAACGGTTGTGGAGTCAGCATCATGGAGTACGACACCGGTAGCAAGGCGCGCTCCGGCAGGCAATTGGTCATACCAGACCGTCATACGGTTGAAGTTGCTGCCTTTGTCAAGGCTGATGATACGGTGCTCATTGCCATAGTCGGCCTCCACCGTGAAGCGCAGCGGGCCATTGTCCAGTATCTTGTAGGTCTTCCAGCAGTAGGGCATCTTCAGTCTGCCGTTGATCAGCAGGCCGGGAGCACCACAGCCAAGCGTAGGACCGACGTCATAGGGATCATAGCCTGTGCCGTGATCGACATGATACGAAACGCCTTTCTCGTCACCGGCATAGCGGTCGTTGATGACAAGGTCGGGCGTGTTCTTCACCCATACGTCCGTGCCAAACGAGCGTTCGCCGGTCTTCTCCAGTGCCGGACCATAGATACGGTAAGCACCGCGGTCGTTTTCCCAGGCTATATCGTCCTTGCGCTCCGGCACAAGACGGCCATAGACCCATTGACGGTATTTCGAGGGCTGACCCACGGCAACAGTATAGGTCGTTGTGGACATCGGACGAACAAAGACATCGACAAGCAGGTTGCCGTCGTGATCCCACTGAGAAGGCACCTCGTTGCCGCGTTTGTCCTTGACAACAACGGATGTTCCGGTCTTCACTCCCAATGCTTTGCAAAGCACACTGCCCTTGACTTCCACGATCTCATCGCGCTGGAATGATGAAGGGTTATGGAAGGTCAGCACCTTCACCTGAGTTTCGGAGCGAGGCTCTGCAGAAAGAGTAGCAGACGGTATCAGCAGGGAAAATGACAGCAATAACGCGCCAACTGTTATGTGCTTTTTCCTTTTCATCTTATTCAAAATCCTTTGGCATCACCTTCTGCATGTCACCATAATCGAGGTTCTCGCCTGCCATACCCCAGATAAAAGTGTAGTTGCTGGTGCCAGCTGCACAGTGCACGGACCATGACGGGGAAATGACTGCTTCCTCATTGCTCAGCCACATAGGGCGTGTCTCCTTGGGCTCACCCATGACGTGCAGGATGCGCTGACCGTCGGGAACCTTATAATAGAGGTAGGTCTCCATGCGGCGAAGATGGGTATGAGCAGGCATGGTGTTCCAAACACTACCCTCTTGCAACTCGGTGACACCCATCTGAAGCTGGCAGGTGCGCACGCCGGCAACACCGTCAATGATCAGCTGATGGATGACACGGGCATTGCTCTCCTTAAGACTTCCTGCCACGATGTTGTTGGCATCCTTGAGTGTCACCTTCTTTGTGGGGTAGGTCTGGTGAGCACAGGCTGAGTTCATGTAAAACTTAGCCGGATTGGCTGCGTCTTTACTGCTGAGCACGATCTGATGATCGTTCTTGGCGTCAGCACGGCCTATATAGATGGCTTCCTGAAATTTCAGGTCATAACTCTTGCCGTCCACCGTCACAGTACCGTCACCACCGATGTTGATGATGCCGATCTCACGGTTGTCGAGCAAACGCTTTTTGTCCGTAGTCTTCTCTGTATAGAGCGGTGCGATGCTCGTCAACATCAAAGGCTGTGTTGTCGGCTCTGCTCCCCCAATGAGAAAACGATCAAAGAGGGAATAAGTCCAGTTGACCTCACCGGGCACGAAAACCTTTTGGATAAGGTATTCCTGACGCAGACGGTCTGTGGTATAGTGCTTGGCATCTACCGGACTGGTGGCATAGCGCACATTATAGTGTGTATAGGCATTTTCACTCTTCATGGGATATAAACTGGTTTTGCAATTTTGTGCGAAGCCCTGTACTGTTGCCAGACAGAGAAACAACGCTATCATAAACTTCTTCATCATATTTTCTTATTCCAAATACAGTTTTGTTCATGTGCCACTCTTATGGATAGACACACCTTATTATATATTGTTGTTTTCCAACTTTACTTGTTGCTATTAGCCTGTTTCTCGTGTTTAACGATCTGCTTATGGTTGTAGACCATCAATGCCAAGGTAAGTAAGACGAGAATAGCCGGTCCCACATAGCGGACATAGCACGTGAGCTTGTAGATCACCCAGCCAATGAGCGACGAGGCAAAGTCGAGGGCTCCACCTGTGAAGCCTTGCGGAATCTGTGCGGCTTTGTCCTTTGTAGCCTCAAAGACGGCATTGGCAGCCAGTGTGAAATCGGGTGCCATGTCGGTAACAAAGTAAAGGCCGAAGATCAGTGCCACAAGACCGATGATAAACGTCTTCACGACGTTACCCTTGGTATAGGGCAGAACGATCGGGAAGAGGTAGAACATACCGGCCAAGGAGGCCAACGGCAGGAACTGATTGCTTGGCAGAACCACTGAGATGATCAGTACGGTTGGGATCAACAGAATGGAGACGACGAGTGTTGTCGGGTGTCCGATGACGAGTGCAGGGCTCATGCCGATGTGCACCTTACGTCCGTGGAGTCGCTTGTCGACCATCTCTTGTGCCTTGACAGAGATAGGCTTTAAACCGTCAATGAATAGTTTGGTGATGCGGGGAATGAGTTCCATGACTGCGCCCATAGTGACGCCTAAGGTCAAAACCATCTTCACATCGAAGTGAGCAGCCACTCCGATGAGGATGCCAACGATGACACCGAGGAGCAGAGGCTCGCCGAAGACACCGAACTTACGCTTGAGTCCTTCCGCGTCGACGTCGAGACGTGAGAATCCCGGAATCTTGTCGAGCAGCTTGTTGATGACGACAGCAAACGGCATAAAGCTTTGGCAGAACGGCTGCGGAATGCTGATGCCATCGAGGTCATAGTACTTTTGGAACTTCGGGGCAGTGATGTCGGCAAGTACCAACGTGATGATATAGCACACGATAGCGGCAAAATAGCCCCAAGCGAGGCTCTCGCCCATGACAAAGTATGCTACTGCACCGATGAAAGCAAAGTGCCAGTAGTTCCACAAGTCGATATTGAGCGTGCTCGTGGTCTTCGTCAGGAGCATGAGCACATTGATGCCCAGACAGATCGGAATGATGAGCGCTCCCACTGCTGTGTTGTAAGCGACAGACGCAGCGGCCGGCCAGCCCATGTCGAAAACGTTGAGTTGGAGATGATAGAGATCGCAGATCGCTTTCAGCGGATCGTTGAAGTTAGTGGTCAACAACGCTGTGACCACACCCAAGCCCACGAAACCGACACCCACATAGAGTCCCGATTTGAGAGCCTGACCGAACTTCATGCCGATGCAGAGGCCGATCACCGTGAAGATGATCGGCATCATGACCGATGCGCCTAAGCTGATGATATAGCTAAAGACATCCATGGCTCGGTCTTACTTAGGCTGTTTGCCGATGTAGGCGAGGATGCCGCCATCGACATAGAGAATATGTCCGTTGACAAAGTCAGAGGCATCGGATGCCAAGAACACAGCTGGACCTTGCAGGTCCTCAACAGTTCCCCAACGGCCGGCAGGTGTCTTTGACACGATGAACTGATCAAAAGGATGGCGGCTGCCGTCGGCCTGACGCTCACGCAGAGGCGCAGTCTGTGGTGTGGCGATATAGCCCGGGCCGATACCGTTGCACTGGATGTTGTACTCACCATACTCTGAACAGATGTTACGTGTCAGCATTTTCAGACCACCCTTAGCGGCTGCGTAAGCAGAGACGGTCTCACGGCCAAGCTCACTCATCATCGAGCAGATGTTGATGATCTTGCCATGTCCTTTCTTGATCATGCCTGGGATGACAGCCTTGGAAACGATGAAGGGAGCTGTGAGGTCGATGTCGATGACCTGACGGAACTCTTCGGTGCTCATCTCTGTCATGGGGATGCGCTTGATAATACCGGCGTTGTTGACCAGGATGTCGATGGTTCCGAGCTTCTGCTCAATGTCTGCGACCATCTTCTTGACGTCTTCTTCCTTGGTCACATCGCAGATATAGCCCAAAGCATCAATGTCCTTAGCCTTATAGTCAGCCATAGCCTGATCGAGATGGTGCTGGCTGCGGCAGTTAAAAGCAATCTTTGCGCCTGCTTCGGCGTATGCTTCTGCGATGGCCATTCCGATACCATAAGCGGCACCAGTCACGAGTGCCACCTTTCCTTTCAATGAAAAGTTGATCATAATAGTGTTCCTTTCTATTTTATAGTTTTATTATAAGATTCAATGATTCCTTGTCTAATAACATATACGAACGACAACCTGCAATTACCTAAATCGCTATGTTCTATCGTCTATTTCGCATTGTCCTTTCAGCTAATTTGCCCTATATATAATATGGTGTCGCTTTTTCGGCGGACCCGCTAAGTAGGGGGCAAGTCGTTTGGAACGGATGGAGTTTTCTATCGTCTCCTTTGTCCACTGAGCTTTGACACGGCTATCAGATTGAACGGTGAGTTGATTGTCGATACGTGTCAGTCCGGGTTGGGAGTCTACCTGATGGTTTCGTCCCGTAAACTCGTCTGTGGAGATGGCGAGCAGTCCAGTGTAGTCTTTGAGCGCATCTGCCGGTTTCATCTTTACCTCATCGCTGTAATCGAGTCCGTTTGCCTTACTTCTTAAGGTGAATCGACGGATGATGGTGCTGTCATTTTCCGCCAATGTAGCCTTGACGGTGAAGTAATCGCCTTTGATGTCGATCGCCGGCTCACCCATAAGTTTGGCGTTTGGACGTCCCGTTTGACCTTGATAATAGCCAACAATGTTGCCGGTATTGTACTGCCGGAAGGGAATGACGAGGTTGTCGGTCTGTCCATCGTGGATAGGCGCAAGGTATCCCGTGTAGCTCTTCTTGCCATTGCTGAAAGAGAAGCAAGCGAAATAGCATGGCGTAAGCGTACGCACGATCTGCTGACAAGGGAAGATCTTGCTGCCATGATAGCGGCTCTCGAAGTCGGACCAGCGCGTCGGACTCATGTCTTCTGTGGGCCAGCAACGATGCATCAGCTCGGTCATCAGCAATCGATGTGCCTGTACGCCCATGCGTCGGGCGCCTACATCGGGTCGCAAAAGGAAAGAGCCGTCAGTTGTGGTCTGCTGTCTCTGCGCAATACGCTTTAAGCATTGCTGCTCGAAATAGAGCGCGTCAGCGTCTCGCTCCATGCATGCCATCGTAGCATAACTCGTCACTTGATCATAGAGGAAGAGACTCCAGTCGTTGCCATTGGGCATCGCCTGCTCACCGTCGGGCAGGGTGAGCCAGTCGAGAACATTCTTTGTTACCTTGTCGCAATTATGGAGCAGGGTGCGGGAAGCCCAGCGCTGTTGTTTGCCTTGGAAGAGTCGCAAGGCCAGCGTAGCCTCTCCGAGTTCCTGAATCACCACATTCTGATAGGATGTATGGAAGAAGTCATGGTTCTGGAGCGTCCAGTCGGAATAGAGGTTCGGCCCTTTATATAGATCACAGACGCGCGTTGCGTCGTAGTCGGGGTCGATCACCGTAGTGTCCAAAGCGTCGGAAGGATGGGAATAGCTGTTGATGGCAAAGGCGCGCATACGCTGAAACCACTGCGGAGCCAGCGGATCATCAGGGAAAAGACCCAGCGTAGCCGCAAGTACATCCACTTCCCAACCATTCTCCTCTGCTTTTGTGTCACCGACGTAACCCGTCGGGATGTCACGCTCCAACTCGTAGTTGCACTCAGCTTTCAGCAGGTGATAGATGTCAGTCTTCAAACTGTCGGGCAAGCGCTGCCATTGGAAATAAGCAGAGTAAGCCACCGACATGGCCCAAAGGCTGCTCTCCCACTGATGGTCCTTTGCCGAGACGGAGCCCCAGTACCGGCCGTCGAGACAACGGCGCTTGCGTACAGCCTTGTGCGTATGCACGGCAAAGGTGAGCGTTTTCAGTGCCATCGAGTCTTCTCCCATGAAGGCTGCCACCATGCTCAAGTCGACATTGGTGCGCACGCCACGCTCGTCGGCAGCCCCCGTGTGCTCACCTTTGAACACAGCATACTGGCTGTCGAGTGGCTGATAGTCGTTCCGCACGTATTGCATGAACGCTGACAGCATTGAAAGGATGGAGAGAAGAACGATGGACATAGACGTTTCCTTTTATCGGTATTGACGACGCAGTGACTCCGTAGCCGCTAACAGGAAGGCACCAACGCCAAAGTCGGCCTGACTGTCTTTATCGACATGCTGCCCAGGAATGGCACGCTCCCCAATAGGCTGCACGTATCCGATACTGCCGTCTGCCTGAAGTGCGACCGTCGTTAAGTAGTTCTGGGCACGACGAATCACCGGCCTGAAGGTCTTTGCATTGAGCAGTCCGTGGTTCACGCCCCATTCCATGCCATAGGTGAAAAAGGCTGTTCCACTGGTCTCCGGACCCGGCGCTTGCTGAGGATCCATCATGGAACGGGTCCAATAGCCTTCCGGCTGTTGTATCTTTGCTACAGCGAGAGCAAGCCGCTGATATTTCTTCAAGAAAAAATCGTAGTGGCGATAGCTCTTCGGCATGTCCTGCAGCACCTTAGCCAATCCCGCGAGCACCCAGCCATCGCCGCGCGCCCAAAAGTCTTTCTTGCCGCTGTTGGTCTTGTGCATCGGGTAGATGTACTTGCCATCACGGAAGTAAAGGCCTGTCTCCTTGTCGAGCATGATGCTGTCGGAATAGCAGATGCTGTCATAGAGCTTGTCGAGATAGCGCACGTCGCCGGTGAGCTTGTACATCTTCATCATCACGGGCATCACCATATAGAGTGCATCTGCCCACCACCAATAGTCGTGAGCAGGATGCGAGACTTCGTATCCCATCACTTCTCTGGCTCTTGCGGTCATCACATCAGGGTCGCTGACTTGCATTTTAGTCAGTGCCAGGCCTTTGCATCTCTGCTGTGCCTGATACATATTATATAGGTCGATGTAGGTCTGGAAGCAGATCTGCCAGTCGCCGAAGAGCACGTGTTGCTGGTCCTCACCATATTTCTTATAGAGCCACTTCGATGTGTCGGGCTCTGTAGCTCCCTTCCACTGGTTGTGCTCAGCCCAACGCAGACTGTAGTTGAGATACGTATTGAGTTTGTCTGTCAGCAGTTTACGCCTTTTCGTAGACAGTTTTTTATTGCTGCTCAGCTCTTGCGTCAGCCATTTACAAACCTCCATGTTGCCGGTGTGATAAGCGGCTACATTCCAAAAAGCCGTCGCCTCCGGTGTATGATTCTTTTGCCAGTAGTCGTTGACCTTAAAAATCTGATTGAGTGTTTTCGCCTTCTGCTCAGTAGCGGCCTTGGCTTTTGCTTTACGAGCAATACGATGCTGAGCATGCAAGGGCAGCAGCGGCAGCAAGGCAATCAGCACCATCCAGAGGTATTTGTTCTTGATCGTTATCATGTCTTTTGATTGAGATAGGTTGATGATAGTAGGTTTTCTTATACGAGAAAGTTTACCACTTGTCGTGTGTCTGAATCTGATCCTTCCACAGATGATCCTTCGGGAAGTCTTGTCCGTTCCAAGCCTTCACCTGTGTCCATGGCTGTGCGGCATCTGTCCAGAATGCATCGTCGGCAGGCAGTCCGAGCGGCATGAAGCAAAGCGAAGCCATATACTCACTGCCATTGTTGGTATACCAGTCAGCCACCTGAGGCTGATGACCACAGAATCCAATGTTGAGGAATCCCTTCTCGTTATAGTTGTCACCCTTGTCCCACATGCGGTGCATGACCTTTGTCAGCGCTGCACGCACCTGTCCGTTGGTGAGTTCTTTTGGCAACTGCTTGTACCAGGCCAACAACGCTAATGGCTGCATGGCTGCATTGCGGTAAGGAATGCTGCGGCCAAAAACGGGGAAAGTACCTTCGGGAGAGATGAATCGCTCCAAGATAATAGAGAACTTCTGGCAACGGCGCAGCTCACGGTCGTAATATTTCTGATAGTCGAGACGTGTGTTGGCCTTGGCATCTACCATAGCCTGCAGCGTTTCGAGATACATTGGATGGAAGACATAACTACTGTAATAGTTGAAGGTGAAGTCAGGCCCGTCGCTGTACCATCCGTCACCAGTATACCATTCCTCCATCTTACGGATGGCGGAGTTGACTCGGTATTGGTCGTAGTCCCCGCCGGCTTTGGCTATGAAGCTCTCTATAGTGGAAGAGAAAAGGAGCCAATTGGTATAGGGTGGATCTATCTTCCGTAGTTTCTTGAACTCTTTGAAGTATTCCTCTTTAGTTTGTTTGTCCAGTGGCATCCACAGTGCTTCGTAGCCACGTAGGAAACTTTCGGCGATATAGGCTGCGTCAACGAGGTTTTGTCCGCCGATGCCCCAGCAAAGATAATCAGGGTTCTTCGGGTCCACGGCATTCTTATAGCTTTGGAGAGCCCATTCTCTCAACTGCTTGCGCATCTTACCCTCTTCGGTGTTGTCATCGGGCAAAGCCAGCCATGGAGCGATGCCGGCCATGAGACGGCCGAAGCATTCCATATAGGCCACCTTGCGGTTACGGTTGTCAAAGCTCGGCGAGAACTCCATCTGCATATTCTTTTGCAATTCGCCCTTCGCCATATTCTCCAGCACGGGCTGTGCCATCTTATAAGCCTGTCCTGCCCACCATTGGCGGTCAGACATCATAGTCTTTTTCTTAGCACTCGCAGGAATCGTGAATACAAAGAAGGCAATTAGTAATAGATAAAGTGTTTTCTTCATAATGTTTGTTTTTGCAAAGATAGACAAAAAAAGATAGCCGGACGGCGAAAAAATGACTTTTTTAGTGCAATAATCATTATTTCAGCGTTCCGGCTATCCTTTATAATGCTTTACTCGTCAGCAATTGCGTCCTCGTAGTTGGTCCTTTTGTCCACGTTTGCCCCATATTAGATCCTCATCCTCTATCAACGACAAATCCGCAACCCAACTGTGATTTGGGTTGCGGATATGATCAAAAGCGTTGCGATGCCAGGTTCCGAGATGGTTCCTGGCCTTTTTTATGTCTTGTCTCTTACTTCCAGAAAGAAGCGGTGATGTCGTGGAGCTGATTGTTCACGACATGATAGAGGCGTTGGTTGGTCGTGCGACAGTTGAGGGGACCGAGATGTTTGATGTAAGGCCCCACCTTGATGTAGTCGAAGTTGTTCTTGTCGATGGCGTGATCGATGCGCAGACGGCCGCTGTACCATCCCACTCTCATGCCCGGATGCTTCTCGCGGACATGAGCGGCGAGGTTGTTGACCGACTGCGGCTCTGCGTCACCGCCCATCAGACAGACACAGGTCACGAGTCCGTCGTTGTCAGCAATCAGCTGATCAAGGGTATCTGCGGACAGCGGGTTGCCGAAGTCCTTGGCAAGATAACTGCTGTGGCAGCCCGGACAATGGCACGGACACCGCGAGATGTTGATGGCCAATGTCGTCTCGTCCGGGATCTCCTGAAACACGATGTCGGCGTTAACGTACTTCAGCATCGTTTATTTCTCCTCCTTTTCCATTTGGTGTACCTTGCTGCGCTCACCGAGAGAGATGGCCTGTGTCTTCGGCAGACGGTCGATGCCCGCGTAGAAGCGACGGTGGGCCTCGGACTGGCGGGCCTCGGAGAAGTTGCTCACGCGCTTGAGGTAACCGATGATACGCGTCAGATAGTCGACATTCTTGGAGTGGCAGACCGGGCACTCCTTAAGGTAACGCTTGTCGATATGACCGCAGTCGTTGCAGACGGTATTGGGGATGTTATATGTGAAATAGTTGCAGCCTTCATGAGCGGCGACGCGAAAGAGCTGACGATACTGCTTCTGCGACAGATGCTCGTCGAGGTTCATGTGCAGCGCGGAGCCGCCGGTAAGGTGCTCGATGTAGGGAGCGCCATGGAGCTTGAACTTGTCAAGGATGCTCAGCGAGTCGTCTTCCACCACATAGAAGTAGCTGTTGTAGCAGTCGCGCGGCACGAAATAGCCATCCTCACGATCCCATTTGGCGTGCTTGACACCGACATTCTCCGCCGGAATCATCTCGCAGTTGAACATCACCTCTTTGCTGCGGTACTGCTTGTTGTACTTCTCCACCATGCCTAAGATGTCCTGTACGAAGTGCTTATAGTCGTCGTTGGGCGTGATCTGCAGGCCCATGAACTCGGCAGCTTCTACGAGTCCGTTGATGCCGATGGTGAGATACTGACGGTTGATGTTGATATATCCTGCATCGAAGAGCGGCAGCATGCCGTGAGCCTGCAGCTCTTTCAGATTCTCGTTGTAGGCGAGCTGCACCTTATGGCAGAGGTCGATGACATGAGCAAGGAAGGCGTGGTAGTCACCATCGTGGTTCACACCATACTGGATACAGCGGTTGAGGTTGATCGTCAGCACGCTCTTGGAACCAGTGGACACGCCACCGGCACCGAGTGTATAGCTGAATCCGTTGTCCTGGATCTCGTTGCGCAGACGGCAGCACGAGCTCAGCGAGTCGGCATTGTCACTCAGATAGGTGAAAAAGCTGTGGCCCTCGGCGTACATCTCAGCCGCATAGTCGGCCCATTCCTTGTCCTTGCAGTCGCCGGCCTCGGTCAGCATGGCCATCGTCTCGACGGGGAAGGTGAGCACCGTCTTGGTGCGCTCCTGGTTAAACCACTTCATGAAGCGCTTCTGCAACCAGTTGAGTCCGTCCCAGTCGGGCTGTGTGCCGTCGGGGAAGTAGAAGTTTCCGAAGATAGAATCGAAGTAGTATTTGTCGTAATAGCTGATGTTCCAGAACACAGCCTGATAGTTACGGGCACCGGTAGGCTGGTTAAGCGAGTAGACGATCTGCTCAAAGCTGTCGGTGATGACCTTGTCGATCGTGCGCTTCTTCAGACTGAGATCCACGACATCGTCGGCATGGGTATAGTAGTCCTTGCCGTATTCCTTCTGTATGAAATAGTTCATATACATCAGGAACTCCGGTGTGGCGCAGGCACCGGCGAGCATACTGCTGACCATGAACACCATGTTGATGAAACCACCGCAGAAGCTCTTGAGGTTTGTCGGAGCCGTAGAGTTGCCGCCGATGCTCGTCGTACCGCCGATGAGCCAGGGATACATCGTGATCGAGGCACAGTAGTTGGCGAGGTTGGTCTCGTCGTTCTTATATATGAAGTGGTGTGTCAGTTTGTCGATATACTCGTCAGCGAGCTCCTTGCCATACATCTTCTTGATGCGCTCCACGAGCAATCTGCGATTCAGACGGATAAAGTTTTTCTTCGGCAACTCACCGGCGAGCGTGGCGATGTTCTTGTGCTCCACGTTGGCGTTGGCGTCGAATTTCGAGCCGGTGGCGGCGTTCTCGGCCTGCATATAGTCAGAGAGGAACTTCATCTTGTCAAGCACTTCCCGGTCTTCCTTGTGCTCCTGGCGGTAGATGATAAACGATTTTGCGACGCGATAGTAGCCCTCTCTCATGAGTGCCTCCTCAACCTGGTTCTGGATGTCCTCCACTTTCACACCATCCTGAATGTCGAGATGGCTGAGGATCTTGGAGATAGCTCCGAGATTGATCGGTTCGTTGACCGAGTTAAACGCTTTGAGGATAGCGTTCATGATCTTGTCGAGCGAGAAAGCTTCTTTCGAGCCGTCACGCTTGGTAATGGCGAAGTTATTCATTTCCATGCCTTTAATAGCTTTATCTAATTGTGTTTAGAATGTTTTCTATCTGACGTTTGTTCTCATCATTGTTGTCAGAAACGGGAAACTTTTTGGTTTCCTCTCTTGCAAAAGTTTTCCAAAAAGGAAAACCCTTTCTTGGATTCAAGATCTTTAAGTTTACCATTCCTTCCAACTTCTCTTTTGCAAAGTTAAGCAAAAAATGCCAATCTTGTGTGTGTTATCATTGGATTTTCTTGGGCATTTCACGTAATTTAATGAGCCGTTTTTTACATCTCATTCAACTGTCACATGAGTGGATTTTAACTAAGAATTGATATTCATCTACTTATGTTCGTCGTTGATGCTGACCATCATTGTATCGTCGGCATAAGCACGTAAACGCTCTGTGGACTCAACTCAGTTCAAGTTGGATTAGCGAGCAAAAAAGAAGGATAAAGTTACAATTTCTGATATTTGCGATAAATATTTTGTCTATTTGTTGGTATTTTCACAGAAAAGGTTTACCTTTGCAAATGAAAAAGAAACAAAAGCACGCTGAGGCGTGCGATGACACATTATTATATATATAAGGGAGCAAACTTAAACATCCAATAAAGAAAACAACCAAGATTATGAAAGCAACAGAAGTAGTAGCTCGCTTGGAGCAGCGTTTTCCCAACCAGCCCGAGTATATCCAGGCCGTCAGCCAGGTGCTCGGTACGATCGAGGAAGAGTACAACAAACACCCGGAATTCGACCGCGCCAATCTCATTGAGCGGTTGTGCATCCCTGACCGCGTCATTCAGTTCCGTGTCAACTGGATTGATGACAAGGGCAACGTGCAGACCAACATGGGCTATCGCATCCAACATAACAATGCCATTGGCCCTTACAAAGGTGGCTTGCGCTTCCACGCATCGGTCAATGCCAGCATCCTGAAGTTCCTCGCCTTTGAGCAGACCTTCAAGAACTCGCTCACCACACTGCCTATGGGTGGTGCCAAGGGTGGCTCTGACTTCTCGCCGCGTGGCAAGTCCAACGCTGAGGTGATGCGCTTCTGTCAGGCTTTCATGCGTGAGCTGTGGAACTATATCGGTCCTGACTGCGACGTTCCTGCCGGTGACATTGGTGTCGGCGGACGCGAGGTAGGCTATATGTTCGGCCAGTACAAGGCGCTCACCCATCAGTTTGTCGGCATTCTCACGGGTAAAGGCCAGGAGTTTGGCGGTTCACTGATCCGTCCCGAGGCTACCGGCTACGGCAATGTCTACTTCCTGCAGAACATGCTCGCCACCAAGGGTATCGATCTCAAGGGTAAGAAGGTGCTTGTCTCCGGTGCCGGCAATGTGGCTCAATACACCATGGAGAAACTGCTGCAACTCGGTGCCACACCGATGACCTGCTCCGACTCCGACGGTTACATCTATGATCCCGACGGCATTGACGAGAAGAAGTTGGCCTACATCATGGAACTGAAGAACATCGAGCGCGGACGTATCAAGGAGTATGTCGAGGAGTATCCGACGGCTAAATACGTACCCGGTGCAAAGCCTTGGGGCGAGAAAGCCGACATCGCCACACCGTGCGCTACGCAGAACGAGATCGACGGCGAGGCTGCCAAGACGCTTGTCGCCAACGGAGTCATCGCCGTGAGCGAGGGTGCCAACATGCCTTCTACGCCTGAGGCTGTGAAAGTCTTCCAGGACAACAAGATCCTCTACTGCCCGGGTAAGGCCAGCAACGCCGGTGGTGTGGCTGTCTCCGGCTTGGAGATGACGCAAAACTCCGAGCGACTGAAGTGGAGCCGTGAGGAAGTCGACGAGAAACTCCACAGTATCATGAACTCCATCCACGCCGAGTGCGTGAAGTATGGTACCGAGGCCGACGGCTATGTCAACTACGTCAAGGGTGCCAACGTGGCCGGCTTCCTGAAGGTGGCCAAGGCCATGATGGCTCAGGGCATTGTCTAAGCCACACGCTTACATGTTAAGAAAACTGATAAAAAACGCCGCTTATTACGGCGTTTTTTTCGTTCAAGACCATCCTTGCTCTGATTTTTACGAATTTTGAGTGACTTTTATAATCTATTGATAATCAGTGTGTTATTAATATCAGACAATTTCCTGATTGTAATTTGCCTAAAATTATGCTATCAAAAAGGTACTTTGATGCAATGAAAAAGGCTTTTTGACCACATCAGAAAGGTTAGATGACCGCATCAGAAAGGTTAGATGACCGCATCAAAAGAGCTTAACGACCACGTCATCTTTGTTTTCAGTGACTATCAGAGATGTTTCACAAGTTTTTTCTCTCTGGAAGGTGAATGTTCCACGATGAGTTTTTGTCGGTAATTTTAAGCATCAAATATACCTTAGAATAATAATGCCACTTTAAAAAGATAGTTCTATAAGACGAATTCTCCAAGTGCATTACAGCTGTCTGGTAATTGAGATAGATATTATTTCCACTTGAAAAAAAACGCTGATTGTTTTCTCATTCGCTGATAATTTAGTATCTTTGCGCTAAGATTACACAACAGAGAGATGAGTACTCAAGATATGGCTCACAAGTTGACGGAAACAGTAGAGGAGCTCTCCGAGCCGAGCTCGCTCAAGGGGCTGTTTCATCAGCATAAGGATGGTTATCCACTGCCTTCAAGCACGGCGCTTGAGGAGATTATCCAGTTGGCGCGCGCCATTCTCTTTCCCGGCTATTTTGGAAAGTCGCAGGTCAACGTCAAGACCATCAAATATCAGATTGGCGTGAACGTGGAGCGGTTGCAAAAGTTGCTCTCCGAGCAGATTCTGGCCGGACTGTGCTTTGCCGACAGCGACGAGAACGCCGAACAGAAGCCTGCTGCAGACAGCTGCATCCTCAAAGACTTGAAAACACTCAAGCAGGAATCCAAGGAGATGGCGACAGAACTCATCAGCCGTCTGCCTGCTGTGCGCAGTATCCTCGCCTCCGACGTGGTGGCCGCCTACAACGGTGATCCGGCAGCGACGAGCATCGCAGAGATCCTGGCCTGCTATCCTGTCATTAAGACGCTGACCATCTTTCGTGTGGCGCACGAACTGTTTACGATGGGCGTGCCCTTGATTCCTCGCATGATGACAGAGATCGCTCACTCCGAGACCGGTATGGACATCCATCCCGGAGCAACCATCGGCCCCTCGTTCACCATCGACCACGGTACGGGTGTAGTCATCGGGGAGACCTGTATCATTGGAAATAACGTCAAGCTCTATCAGGGTGTGACACTCGGTGCCAAGAGTTTTCCGCTCGACGAGCACGGCAATCCTATCAAGGGCATCCCACGCCACCCGATTATCGAGGACGACGTGGTCATCTACGCCAACGCCACCGTGCTTGGCCGCGTGACCATCGGTAAAGGTTGTGTTGTAGGTGCCAACACGTGGGTTATGGACGACATGGCACCCCAAACCAAGATATACAACAAAAGCAAATAACCGACATTCATATAACATTTATATTTATTTTTAGCTAAAATGGAATTCGAACTCATCGCCAAGACATTCATGGGCTTGGAGCCCGTCCTGGCACAAGAGCTGACCCAACTGGGTGCTAACAACGTGCAAATCGGCCGCCGTATGGTTTCATTCACTGGTGACAAGGAAATGATGTACCGCGCCAACTTCCAACTGCACACTGCCATCCGCATCCTGAAACCTATAAAACACTTCAAAGCCCGCTCGGCTGAGGAGGTCTATGCCGAGGTGCAGAAGATCGACTGGAGCCAATATATCCTTGAGGGAAAGACATTCTCGGTAGACACGGTCGTCTACTCCGATGACTTCCGCAACTCACGCTTCGTCACCTACAAGGTCAAAGACGCCATCGTGGATCAGTTCCGCGAGAAGACCGGCAAGCGCCCCAACATCTCTGTGGCCAATCCCGATATCCGTCTCCACATACACATTGCCAACGACGATGCCACCATCGCCCTCGACTCCAGCGGTGAGAGCCTTCACCGCAGAGGCTACCGCCAGGAGAGTGTGGAAGCCCCGCTCAACGAGGTATTGGCCGCCGGTATGATCCTGATGACAGGATGGAAGGGTGAGTGCGACTTCATCGATCCGATGTGCGGTTCCGGTACCATCCTCATCGAGGCCGCCCTCATCGCCCGCAACATTTCGCCGGGCGTCTTCCGCAAGGAGTTTGCCTTTGAGAAATGGCCCGACTTCGACCAGAACCTCTTCGACGAGATCTATAACGATGACTCGCAGGAGCGCGAGTTCCCACATCATATCTATGGTTACGACATTGACATGAAGGCTGTCAACACGGCACGCCTGAATGTCAAGGCCGCCGGATTGTCGAAGGAGATCACCGTGGAGCAGCAAGACTTCAAAAATTTCAAGAAGCCCGAGCAGAAGAGCATCATCGTCACCAATCCACCCTATGGTGAGCGTATCTCCACGCCGAACCTTCTGGGCACCTACCGCATGATCGGCGAAAGGCTGAAGAATGCCTTCGGCGGCAACGAGGCCTGGATCCTCAGCTACCGTGAGGAATGCTTCGAGCAGATCGGCTTGAAGCCCAGTCTGAAGATACCCCTCTATAATGGCAGCCTGGAATGTGAGTTCCGCAAATATGTGCTCTTTGACGGAAAGATGAAGGACTTCCGCTCAGAGGGCGGCATCGTCAAGACCGACGAGGAGAAATGCGAGATGGCGCAAAAGCACCGTTTCAAGAAGAACCGTGAGTTTAAGCAGCGTCTCGAGGAAGAGGAATCCAATGAGGAGGGCGACATCCGCTCGTTTAAGTTCCACTCTTTCCCTGCTCCCGGCAGCCATTCCCAGCGTCGCTTCGGCGACGATGACTTTAAGGGGCACAAGCGTGGCGGAGACGACTTCAAGGGACGCCACGATGATGACGACTTTAAAGGACGCCGCCGTGGCGAAGATTTCAAGAATCGCCGTCGCAGTGATGATTTCCGTGGACACAGCGATCGTGGCAACCGCCGCGGCAGTGACAAATTCGGGAAAAACAGACGCTTTGATGATGAAGATTAAACACATTATCTTAGGTGTTCTCTTGACCATGACCACATTCACAGCAGGAGCACAACAGAAAACGGCAGACCTCAAGCAGTTTACGCTTGAGGATCTGAACTTCGGCGGGAAGAACTATCATCAGATGACCGCCAAGAACCGTTGGACGGCCTGGTGGGGTGACAAGCCTGTCAAGCTCGACGCGGAGGAGTGTGCCCTCATCGACCCACAGACGGGTAAGGAGAAGACACTCTTCACCCTCAGCGACATCCAGAAACAAGGTGGAGGAGAGGGCAAAAAGATTCATGCGCTCTACTATGTCACCTTCCCATTTACCAATAAGAGTTGGGCACTGATCGACTATGGCAAGGGACGCGCGCTCTACGATTTCAAGGCCGGACGACTGATCTGGACGCGCGAGATAGAGGGACCGGTGGTCTCCAGCGACTATAGCCCCGTCACCGAGTGCACAGCTTATGTTAGCGCGCATCAGCTCTGCGTGCTGGACGGCAATGGCAAGACGCTGACGCTCACCAACGACGGTTCGCGCAACATCGTCTACGGCCAAAGTGTCCACCGCGACGAGTTCGGTTGGAGCAAGGGCACCTTCTGGAGTCCCGACGGCACGAAGCTGCTTTTCACTCGCATGGACCAGAGCATGGTCATCGACTTCCCACTGGTCACGATCCCCGCTGCCAGCGAAAGCCTGGAGAAAGGCAAGCCGGGTGTCATCGCTACACCGGCACCGGAGAAATATCCGATGGCGGGTCAGAAGATGCACAAGGTGACGTTGGGTATTTACGACCTAAAGAGGGGAACATGTGTCTATCTCAAGGCCGGTGACCCCACAGACCGCTATTTCACCAACCCGACGTGGAGTCCTGACGGCAAGACCATCTATCTCTTTGAACTCAACCGCGACCAGAACGACTGCCGCCTCGTGAGCTACGATGCCGCCACGGGCGAGAAGAAGGCTGAGCTCTATCGCGAGACCGACGACAAATATGTGGAGCCACTCCACCCGATCGTCTTCCTGCCTTGGGACAACGACAAGTTTATCATGCAGAGCCAAAAAGACGGCTACAACCATCTATATCTATTTGATAAGGAGGGCAAGCAACTCAGCCAGCTCACCAAAGGTTCCTGGGTGGTGATGGACATGCTCGGCTTCAACACCAAGCTTAAATCCATCGTCTACGCTTCCAATGAATGCGGCCCTATCCAGCGCAACACATGGATGGTCAGCCTAAAGGATGGCAAGCGAACACTGCTCGACAATGGTAAGGGATGGCACAATGCCTCGCTGAGCGAAAGCGGTCAGATGATCGTAGACAACTATCAGGAGCCAAACGTTCCGCGCAACATCGACCTCGTCGACGTGGCCACAAAGAAGACGGTGCGCTGGTTCACAGCTCCCGATCCATGGAAAGGCTACGCTGTTCCTGAGTACCGCTGCGGTACGATCAAGGCTGCTGACGGCAAAACCGACCTCTATTATCGCATGGTGCTGCCCATTGGCTTTGACAAGAGCAAGAAATATCCGACCATTGTCTACGTCTACGGTGGTCCTCATGCCCACAACGTTGACGCACGCTGGCACTATTGCAGCCGTGGATGGGAAACCTACATGGCACAGAAAGGCTATCTGATCTTCATCCTCGACAACCGTGGCAGCGAAAATCGTGGCAAGGACTTTGAGCAGGTCACCTTCCGTCATCTTGGCGACCACGAGGTGGAAGACCAGATGGAAGGTGTGAAGTATCTCAAGAGTCTGAGCTATGTCGACAGCACCCGACTGGGTGTGCACGGCTGGAGCTTCGGCGGTTTTATGACCATCAACATGATGACCACGCATCCCGAGGTCTTCAAGGTAGGTGTCGCCGGTGGCCCTGTCATCGACTGGAAATGGTACGAGGTGATGTACGGCGAGCGCTATATGGACACGCCGCAGACCAATCCCGACGGATATGCCCACTCAAGTCTGCTGCCCAAGGCCAAGAAACTCAAAGGCAAGCTACAGATCATCATCGGTCTCAACGATCCCGTAGTGGTGCCACAACATGCGCTGACTTTCATCAAGCAGTGTATCCAGGACGGTACACAGCCCGACTTCTTTGTCTATCCCGGTGAGCCGCACAACATGCGGGGACATCAGTCTACGCATCTCCATGAGCGCATCTCGCAGTATTTCGATGACTATCTGAAATGAGAAGGCAGATTGCTTCATATCGTATCGCCTGCGTGAGGCTCCTGCCCCTGCTGATCGCTTTGCTGCTCCCCTTGCAGATGTGGGGGGAGGACATCATGGCGCAGCTCATGGCGCTGCCCGGCATCTCTAAGGTGGAGACGCTGAAGAGCAGCAAGTACGACCATAAATATCTGATGAACATCCACCAATGGATTGATCCCAGCGACACCACGGTGGGAGCTTTCCAGCAGCGGGTCATCGTCTGTCATGTGGGTTTTGACCGGCCTACGGTGCTGGTCACTGAGGGCTACAGCTGCAACTACGCGCTCAAGGAAGGCTATGCCGAGGAGCTGTCCAAGCTCTTCGATGCCAACCTCATCTTCGTGGAGTACCGCTATTTCGCCGCTTCCACACCACACCCCTGCAACTGGCGCTATCTCACTGTGGAAAACTCTTTGGCCGACCTGCATCATGTCAACACTACCTTTCACCGCCTTTATCAGGGCAAGTGGATGGCTACGGGCATCAGCAAGGGCGGGCAGACCTGTCTGTTCTACCGCGTGTTCTATCCCAATGATGTGGATATCTCTGTTCCTTACGTGGCTCCGCTCAACCGCAGCGTGGAGGACGGACGGCACGAGCCTTTCCTGCGCGACAAGGTAGGAACGGTGAAAGAACGGCAGCGGGTATTAGAGTTTCAGCAGGCTGTGCTTCAGCGTCGCAACACGCTGATGCCGCTCTTCAAGGACTATGTCACGAAGAACCAGCTCACCTTCCGTGCTCCCCTCAACGAGATCTATGACCTCTGTGTGTTGGAATATGCCTTTGCCCTCTGGCAATGGGGCACGCCGGTGAGCAGTATCCCTGCATCGACGGCCAGCGACGAAGAGCTTTTCAACCATCTGATACGTATCAGCAATCCCGGCTACTTCTCCATCCAGTCGAGCGACCTCTCCTTTAATGTGCAGGCGGCTAAGCAGTTGGGCTATTATGGTTACGATGTGAAGCCGTTGCGCAAATGGCTTTCCGTCAAGACCACCAAGGACTATCTGCGCCGTATCATGCTGCCGGACAGCCTCCGCAACGAGTCCTTCGACGCCACGCTCTACTACAAGGCCATGGAGTTTCTGCGCCACAACGACCCAAAGATGATCTTCATCTATGGCGGCCTCGATCCTTGGGGTAGTTCGGGAGTGGCTAAACTCGACTTCTTGGAGAACAAGCGCCACATCCACGTCTTTGTCTTGCCACGGGGCAGTCACGCCACACGCATCGCCTCTTTCCCCGAGATTGAGCGCAACGAGATCGTGGACATCATCCGGCAATGGCTCGACGACGGCACTGACAAACAATCAAGGTGATGCTTGCTGACGACAGCCGTTTACCAGTATTTTCGGTACACAGGCATACACCTTATTATATATATAACGCAATAAAGAATCAAAGATAACTCTACAACTCATCATCTCATGAAAATACTATTGTTAGGAAGTGGCGGCCGCGAGCACGCCCTGGCATGGAAAATTGCCCAAAGCCCTAAATGCTCAAAGCTCTTCATTGCTCCGGGAAACGCCGGAACGAGCAATGTAGGGGAGAATGTAGCGATCGGTGTCAATGATTTCGATGCTTTGAAAGACTTTGCCATGGACAAAGCCATCGACATGGTTGTGGTCGGTCCTGAGGATCCTTTGGTGCACGGCGTCTATGATGCTTTCAAGAGCGACAGCCGCACAGCTTCCGTCCCCGTGATTGGTCCGAGCAAGCAAGGGGCTGTCCTCGAGGGCAGTAAGGACTTCGCTAAGGGCTTCATGAAGCGTCACAACATCCCTACCGCTGCTTATGAGACTTTCGACGGCACCACCGTGGAGGAAGGCATCCGCTTTCTGGAGACTCTCCAGCCGCCCTACGTGCTGAAAGCTGACGGACTGGCAGCTGGCAAAGGTGTGCTGATTGTGCCCACGCTCGACGAGGCCAAGAAGGAGTTCCGTGAGATGCTCGGCGGTATGTTTGGCAACGCTTCCGCCAAGGTCGTCGTTGAAGAGTTCCTCAGCGGCATCGAGTGCTCTGTCTTTGTGCTGACAGATGGCAGGCACTATCAGATTCTTCCCGAAGCAAAAGACTACAAGCGTATCGGTGAGCACGACACGGGTTTGAACACCGGTGGCATGGGCAGCGTATCGCCGGTGCCGTTTGCTGACAAGGAATGGATGCAGAAAGTCGAGGACCGCATCATCCGTCCTACCGTAGACGGCCTCGCCGAGGAGGGTATCGACTACAAGGGCTTCATCTTCTTCGGACTGATCAACGTCAAAGGCGAACCGATGGTGATCGAGTACAACTGCCGTATGGGTGATCCGGAGACCGAGACCGTGATGCTGCGCTTGAAGAGCGACATCGTGGATCTCTTTGAGGGCGTGGCCAATGGCGAACTCGACAAGCATCCCGTTGAAGTCGATCCTCGTGCTGCCGTGTGCGTGATGCTTGTCAGTGGCGGTTATCCTCAGGCTTACAAGAAAGGCTTTCCGATCACCGGTATCGATAAGGTTGAGGACAGCATCGTCTTCCATTCCGGCACAACAATGAAGGATGGTCAGGTCGTCACCAACGGCGGACGCGTTATCGCGGTGTCCTCTTATGGCCGCAACAAAGAGGAAGCATTGAAGAAGAGCTTTCAGGAAGCACAGAAGATACAGTTTGAAGGAAAGTATTTCCGTAGCGATATCGGGCAGGATCTTTAGCCCAGCCTTCTCCTTCTCAGGGGGAAAAGAGCGAGAAGCTCTTTCTCCTTGAGGGAGAGACACCTTTGTTTCATAAGACCACATGTCTTGGAGGCATGTATTTCATCCGCACTTGTCGCGGGTGAGAATCTTTAGTTTGATAGGATGATAAGACGTTTACAAAACAGGATAGCAGAGAGTCGCATGGCGTTGCCAGTGACGTTGATATATATGGCCGCCTTCATGGTCGTACAAGTATTGTTGGGCCATGACACTTGGTTGCAAATGGCTTTACTGGCTGTCTCCTCTATCCTCATGGCAGAACTCAACAATGCCAACGCCCTCATACGCATCTACAGCCGCATGGTATCATGCTCTTACATCGTGATGACAACGGCGGCCAACTTCCTTCTGTCTTCTACAAATGTGGGGTGGGCACAGATGGGACTGATCATCTTCTTTATCTTTCTGCTCCATGCCTATCAAGACGTACGTGCCGCGGGATGGGTGTTCTACGCTTTTGCCGCACTGTCTTTGGCCAGCATCCCCTTTGTACACGTACTCTATCTCGTACCACTTTTGTGGATCATCCTTGGGACGAACATTCTGGCACTCTCCCTTCGCACGTTCCTGGCTTCGCTTCTGGGACTCATGGTGCCCTATTGGTTCATCGGTGCTTACGCCATTGTCTTCCAGCATCTCGACTGGTTGGCCGCGCACTTCATGGCACTGGCTCATCCCGGAGCCGTTTTCGATCTCACTGTTCTCAACGATCATCAGGCTCTGACATTCATCTTCATGATGGTCATCACAGCCTTGGGTAGTGTACATTTCCTGATGTTTTCCTATCAAGACAAGATTCGCACACGCATGATCTACGAGATGTTTATCGCCTTGAGCGTCTGTTGCCTGCTGCTGATGCTGATCTTCCCTACCCTCTTCAATGGCTTCATGGCGTTGGCTATCGTCGTAACGGCTCCTTTGATCGGCCATTTCTTAGCCTTAACCCATTCGCGGTTAAGCAACATTTTTTTCTTTGTCATCATCGCCGCCGCGCTGTTGCTGACTGCCTATAATCTCTTATAACCCGCCGTTATACCATATTTATATATAGGAAATCACAAACGATGACGGACACTCTGACGTTGCTTTTACAGCAATACGGTTATTGGGGCATGTTGCTGGCCGCATTCTTAGCCGGCAGCTTTTTTCCCTTCAGTAGTGAGGCAGTGATGCTCGGACTGTTAGCAGCCGGACTTCACCCAATTCCGCTTGTCGTATATGGCACCATCGGCAATGTGGCGGGCTCATTGTTTAACTATGGTGTAGGCCGCATGGGACGTTTGGAGTGGATCGAACGCTACCTGCGCGTGAAGCGACGCGACATTGACAAGGCTCAGCGCTTCATGGCGGGACATGGCGCATGGATGGGATTCTTCGCCTTTCTTCCGATTATTGGCTCTGCCATCACGATAGCCTTAGGACTGATGCGCGCCAATTTCTTCATTAGTATGCTCAGTATCACGATTGGTAAAGTGCTGAGATATGTCATTCTGATGGCCAGTGTGACGGCCGTCTTTTAGTAAGCTCTTCATCAGAATAGTTATCAATTGGTACGTTTTTGTATCAATATGAAATAAATATTCCATTAATTATAAAAAATATATTCAATTTGTTTGTTGTTTACAAATTATTGTTTACCTTTGCAACCAAATCAAGGACATACAACGTTAGAGAGATTTCATGAAAATGGCACTATGATGCCAGTGTGGATGGTCAAAAAAAGACACAACAGCCACAAAAAGCATAGGACGGGATAGTAATAGAGAGCTTAGTGACTACAACCTATCGATAAGAGAGACAATAATAGTTAAGTATGTTTTAATAAATTTGGTTTTATGGAAAAAAGGATTCTGATGCTTTTCGCCTGTTGCCTATTTGCTATCACTTGTGCATTCTCGCAAGTGACACAAGTCACGGGTGTGGTGACCGCCGAAGACGACGGTCAGCCGATTACCGGAGCTTCCATTCGTATTGAGGGTACCAAGTTGGGTACTGTCACGGATGTGGACGGTAAGTTCCATTTGTCAAATCTCCCTGCCAATGCCCGCACGTTGGTGATCACCTACATGGGCATGCAGACCAAGCGTGTCACCATCAAACCCAACATGAAGATCACGCTTACGCCAGACCAGCAGAGTCTCGATGATGTCATCGTGGTGGCTTTCGGTAAGCAGAAACGCGAGAGCTTCACAGGATCTGCCGGTGTAGTAAAGAGTGACGACATCACTAAGCTTCAGTCCAGCGACGCTATCGAGTCTATCAATGGTAAGGTAGCCGGTGTGCAGATGGTGGAGAGCAACGACCCGGCGGGTAGCAACCCATCCATTCTTATCCGTGGTATTGGTTCCATCAACGCTGGCACAGCCCCATTGATCATTGTTGACGGACTTCCATACAATGGATATTATAGTGACATCAACCCACAGGACATAGAGAGTATTAGTGTCTTGAAAGATGCAGCCTCCAACGCTCTTTATGGCGCGCGAGGTGCAAATGGTGTTATTATGATTACAACTAAGCAGGCGAAGCGCGGCAAGGCTACTATCACTGTGGATGCTAAATGGGGCGGCAACAGTGATGGATATGTTGACTATGACTATATCAAAGACCCACGTGAGTACTACGAATTGTATTATCGGGGACTTTATAATTATTATCGCAATGCTCAAGGACAGAATGCTTATAGCGCCTGGAAATCGGCCAACTCCGTGATAGGAGGCGACCGTACGGAAGGCGGTCTCGGCTTCTCTGTGTTTTCGGTACCAGAAGGACAGGCCTTGATCGGTCAGAATGGCAAGATGAATCCCCTGGCCACAATGGGAAATGTAGTGTCCAACAACGGCAAGAATTATCTGCTCTTTCCTGACAACTGGAAAAAACTTGGGTATCGGACCGGACTCAGACAGGAATATAGTGTCAGCATATCAGGTGGTAACGACCAATTCCAAACCTACGCAAGCGGTGCCTACCTCAAGAGCGAAGGTGTCAACTACGGCTCTGACTTCACCCGCTACAACGGTATGTTGAAGATGGACTATCAGGCACGTAAATGGCTGAAAATCGGAGGTACTGCACGATATACACACAACAACGCCAACAGCAACCACAATACCTTCCAAGGCTCATTGTACATGCCCAGCATTTATCCCGCGTTCATACGAGATGCAGACGGCAATATTCTTACAGACGCCAACGGTGCAATGTATGACTATGGCGACGGTATCATCACGGGAGTAACCCGTCCCATGGATCAGGATGGCAACTTTCTGCAAGAGGACCGGCTCAATTATCAGAACAACAACAGCAATGCCTTTGGTTTTGCAGCCTACTCGGATATCACTTTCTTGAAAGACTTTAAACTCACGCTCAACGTCAATGTCTATGATACCGAGAACCGTTTGCATTATGCTTACAACCCTGACTATGGATACCTCGCCTCTGCAACGGGGGGTGCAGCTGATGCGTATCAATACCGTACTTATTCGGTCAACTTGCAGCAGTTGCTGAATTGGAACAAAAACATCGGCAAACATACAATCTATCTCATGCTCGGTCACGAGTATGAGAAAGACAATAGTTTGAACACATATGTCGAGCGCAACCAAGTGCTTGATTTCATGGCAGACAAGGAACCTGCCGGTGCTCTCAATCTTGTAAGCGGCAACTCATCTTCCAGCATCTACAATGTGGAAGGTTATATATTCCATGCGCAGTATGACTATGCGGCGAAGTACTTTGGTTCCTTCTCTTTCCGCCGTGACGGATCTTCACGATTTGCTAAAGGACATCAGTGGGGTAACTTCTGGTCTGTCGGCGGAGCATGGATCATTAGCAAAGAAGACTGGTTCCCGAAGAACACTTTTGTGGATATGCTCAAAATCAAGGCCAGTTATGGTGAGCAGGGTAACGATGGTATCGGTGAATTTCGATATACGAACTATTACACTATTACAAGTGTCAACGGTAAGGGAGCTCTGAACTTCAGCAAGAAAGGCAATGAGGATATCACTTGGGAAACCAATGGCAACTTTAATACCGGTATAGAATTCGAGCTCTTCAAGCACCGCATAACAGGAAGTCTTGACTACTATCATCGCAAGACTTCAGACATGCTGCTCTTTTTCTCGACACCCATCTCGCTTGGATACAGCGGTTATTATGACAATGTAGGCGACATGATCAACCGGGGGTTGGAGTTCACACTCAATGCTGACATCATACGTACTCGGGATGTAGATTGGAACGTAAACTTCAACATTTCCAAAAACCACAACGAGGTAACGTATCTCCCCTCTGAGAACAAAACCAATACCGTAGAGGGACATGCAGGATATATCAACCTGTCAGACTATCGCTACGTGGGTGAGGGACTTCCACTCAACACATGGTATATGCCTAAGTATGCCGGGCCAGACGACCAAGGACGCTCCACCTGGTATGTCACCAAGGACGATGGCACACTTGCTACTACGACTTCGTATTCCGAGGCGGACTACTATCTTTGCGGCAATGCCAATCCGAAGGTCTACGGTGGCTTCGGTACTACGCTCACAGTATACGGCTTCGATCTGTCGGCAAGTTTCCTTTATTCTCTCGGAGGTAAGGCCTTCGACACGGGATATTCCAAACTGATGTCCACACCCTATGCCGCTGCCGAGCGCCGCAATCTGCACAAGGATTTATGGAATGCATGGTCGGAGGACAACACCTCATCGTCAATTCCACGCTTCCAGTATGGCGATTCACAGACAGGCTATTCATCCGACCGTTTTCTCACCAGTGCCAGCTCGCTGACTTTCAAAAACATATCTTTGGGATATACATTGCCAAAGACATGGGCTGCTAAGCTCTCACTATCCAGTGTGCGTGTCTACTGCGTCTGCGACAATGTCTACTATTGGACGAAGCGCAAGGGACTCGATCCCCGCAACTCGCTGTCAGGATCTGTAAGTATCACAAACTTCCATCCTATCCGTACCATCTCGGGCGGTGTCACTGTGAAATTTTAATTATAAGAATTCTGCTTTATGAAAAAGATATTCAAAAACGTCATTCTCACAACAACGGCAGCTCTCATGCTGACCAGTTGCCTTGACGAAGTCACACCTACAGAGGGCATGACACAGAATCAGGTAGAGTCTTCTAAAAACGGCATTTCAGGATTAAGCAACGCTATCCCCAAGACTCTCATCTCTTTGGGATATAGCAATCTGGCAGGAACCTACGGATGCATACAACTGATGACCGATGTCTTGACGGGTCAGACTCCCATCGCTACCAACACATGGGATTACTATCTCTATGCTTCTCTTGGATACTTAGGCGGCAACTATGCCTACTGTTATGACGTATGGAACTATCACTACTCAGCCATCAAACGAGCCAATCTTACCATTGAGGCTATCAGCGATGTAGGCGGAGCCGATGATGCTTCCGATACCTATGCCAAAGATATGGGAAATGCTTTGGCATACCGAGCTTTCATGTACCTCAACCTCTCACGGATGCTGGAATATAAGTCTACAGGCATCAGCTCCATGGATAACTACGCCAAGGCACATAAGCTCTATGGACTGACCACTGCCATCGTCACTGAGAAGACAACGGAAAAAGAATCATTAAACAATCCGCGAGTACCCTTCTATGTGATGGACCGATTCATCCTCACAGACTTGAGCAAAGCAGAAAAGTTGCTTAAAGGCTACAATCGGGAGTCGGTCAACGAGGCCAATGAAGCTGTCGTCTACGGACTAAAGGCGCGCTTATGGCTAGACTTGGCTTCTCGCTTCGATTACTACAAGTCGGAACTGAAAGAACAGTTGGAACATGAAGACGACGACTCCTTGGCAAACTATGACGAACTCGGCATTACGACGGCTACAGAGTGTTATGCCAATGCTGCCAAGTATGCGCGACTGGCTATCAATGAGGGTTACCGCCCTCTGACCAAACAAGAGTGGTACAACAACAATACGGGATTCAACACTGCCAACAATGCATGGATTTGGGCAATGCAGATTGGAGCCAACGACATCGACGGCTCTGACTGGACGTGGAAGAGCTTTACGTCGTTTATTTCCAGCGAGACCAATTTCGGTATCGCAGGAAGTCAAAACAACAATGCCTATAGAGAGATTGACAAACAGCTCTACAGTGAAATTGACCCATCCGACTGGAGACGCGCGACGTGGGTAGCACCGGAAGACGCAGGAAAGAGCAGCTCTGCAACGAAATACACGACATTGCTCTCTGCGTCGAAATTCGCCAACCTGCCAGCTTATGCCGGACTGAAATTCAAGCCTGCCGGTGGCAATATGGATGATTACAAAGCAGGGAATACGGTTGCCATACCTCTGATGCGCGTTGAGGAAATGTATTTCATTGAAGCGGAAGCGACGGCTTTTACCCAAGGACTTAAAGCAGGACAGAAACTACTTGAAGACTTCATGAACACTTATCGCTGTGATGTCACAAAGGATGATTCCAAGCCGTTTAAGTGTACTTCCACTGACACTTGGAGCTTCGAGAAAGAAGTGATCCGACAAAAGCGTATTGAGTTTTGGGGTGAAGGTGTCGTCTACTATGACTATAAGCGACTGTTGATGGATTTCAACACTGCTTACGATGGCTCCAATACCTACTACTACTATCAGCAGACGGTACCCGCCGGATATGTACATCCCTACATGAACTTCTGTATCCCCAACACTGAGATACAGGATAACAAGGCTCTTGTCAACAATCCGGATCCATTGGGGGAATAAGTCTCAAAGATAGTATCTACAACTTATAAAAAGAATCAATCATGAGTATCAGAAAATATCTTTTCGTTCTGCCTGTAGCCGTGGCTCTGGTCTTGGCAGGCTGCTCCGACGATGACGATTACCAAGCTGCTGCACCCTTGAAAGCGGGTAATGAACAGGTCTACTTCGCAGCTTCGAACACGGCCAAGAGCATCTTTGGGTCTGACGATACAAAACGTGAGGTAAGCTATTCCGTAGTCAGAAACACTACTGCGGGAGAACTCACCGTACCCGTGACCTTATCAAATACCACGCCGGGCATCATTGCTGACGATAAAGTCACTTTTGCAGACGGAGACTCAACAGCAACGATCCATGTCGAATTGCCTGACACTGCAAAGGCCGGTGATCAATACACCTACACACTTAGCCTGTCGGGTGACAACACAGATCCCTACTCACTTCTTCCCGGTGGTCTGTCCTTTACTGGCACGGCCGTCGTAGCAAAGTCGGCAAGACTGCTCTGTCAAATCTACTATTCTGATGGAGCCACATCAACCGCTTCCTGGTATGAGAAAGCCTATGATTTAGGCGAAGGCATCTACCAACTCTATGATTTCGGCAACTCGGGGCACACCATCTTCCTGAAAGTTGATGCGAAGAATGGCACAACCACTCCTTACGTAGAAGACGAGACAGACATCGACCAATATACTGATGACCATGGCACGGAAATTGGTTTAGGCTACTTTCTCTATCCTTGGGGAAAGAACAGCTCAAAGGGAGCTGTGGGCTATGTCTATCTGCTGTCTAACGACTATAATGGCTATTCCGGATATGACGCCTCCACAAAATTAGGATGGTTCTATCTGTCACAATGGATGCTTAGCACGGATGCAAATCCAGACTATTGGGCAACATTCAACTTTGAGATTCAAGAGTAGAGCATGCCATTCGGAGATTAGCCTGCACCACTTCGGTTACATCGCTTGACCATCACGGGGCATATACCAGACGACTTTGGTATATGTCCCGTATTTTTATTGCAAGACAATACATAAAGATGTTCAAGTTGACATTTTCAAAGACTCTTGGACTATTAGATATTTCCTGCGCACCATTGGAAATGAGCGAGAATATTGTGATGCATTAAGAAAAACTATTATCTTTGCAAGCATAAATACTTCTTTGCAATCATCTATGGAATTAGGCATATACGAGCAGATCATCAACAGATTCTTCAATATTTGAAATAATAATCTGCTAAACTGTGGAATAACTCTAATGTTCACTGTCGGCAATCATCCTGTAGAAAAGGAACAGGTTATCTGTGTCCGCCGAACGATTCTGCCGAATTTGTCGTCCCTGTCGTAGCAATTCTTACATTCGATTTGCTCAAGCTACTACTGCCTAAAATACCACTATTGGTCGTTTTCCCGAAAGTATGGTTACTTGCTGTAGTTCCGTAGGTACTGTTATTCACACTTGGTGTGGATATAGACCTGTTTGTGGAATAATTCGGAACTCGATTTACAGTTCGGTTATTGACATTGACATTCGTAATGTTCATATTTGTGCGGTTGACACTTGCGTTGTTGAGATTATCAAAGGTACGGTTGGTCGACGTGGTAGTTCTACTGCTGTTGATGTTACGTTGTGTACTCGTGCGAACGATTCTTTGTGAAGGACGCTGCCATGTACGTGATGAGTAATAACTGCGACTGTTGCCGCCACGATAAGAAATGTAGACAGTCGGGCGCGAGTTGAACCATGTTGTCTTGGGATAGTAACTATAGATACTCCAGTTCCAACTGTTGTTCGACCAGTATACTGGACGGTAGAAATAATCGGCGGCTATGTAAGCATTGTACTGCCAAGTGGCAAGAATGCTCTTCAGTTCAAGGTTACGGCGTGTCCAATAGGTACCATAAAGATCGTTGTAATCGTTTACTGCCATAAGATAATCGAGGTTGATCTCATAAGCGGCCTCATACTGCTCTTCTGTAAGGTTGAGTTCGTAAGCCATCTTGTCTGCAAGAAACAGAGCCTGTTGCTTTGCCTGGTCGTATGTCATTGCCGAAGCCGATGTGACTATCATCATCAGGCCTATTATCATTATCTTTAACGTTTTCATAATCTTGTCGTTTTAATAGTTTGACATGTTGATCTTTTTACATGTGCAAAGGTATGGACTTTTTAAATGACAAACAAAGCGAAATTCCTATTGGTTAGTATCTTTTCCCTATTGTAGATAGGGGATTCCCCAAACTCCGTTAAGATGAAAATGCCACTCCCATTATTTAATTCGAAAAAACAATCCGTTGTTTACAATTAACCATATCACCAAATTCTTGTATTGCAAGAACCACACAGATACTTATGGTTCATCCGGCAGATTGTTAGAAAAGTTTGATTGATGGAAAGAAAATAGCTGGAGATCAATTATTTTTGTAAGTGAACAAAAAAAAACGATGCCTATGAGAATCTTCATTTCGTTACCGTCAAGCAGCGCTATACACATCGTTTGGCAAGGCTTGTGATAGAGTTGCTCCATAGAATGACGATAAAATTTTAAGTTAAGGCTTTCAATTTGCAAAATGAGGAAATCAATGTGACGCTCATCGCTTTACATCTCTTTATGAGCAGCAGACAATTACACCGAAAGATAGTGACTCTCACAGGATATACTCCAACGGCATACATTCAGAGAATAAAAATCCGACGTACTAAGACTCCACTCGACTAAAATCCACAGATGAACTTCAATGAAGTGGCCGACATCTCAAGTTTTGGTGATTACAGTATTTTTTGTCAGTACGTTTAATAACATAATGGGCATTACGCCAACTGACTACCGCAAACGAGGCAGGCATTGACGTAATTTGTAGGAGCAGTGCAAGTTTTTCATTACCCTCTTAGCTTATTTACAGCCCAACAGCTTTCCAACGACTGTAGCGAAGCGCAGTGCCCACTTAGGAACGAATGTCATCATCTGATTCCACATCGGCTCTGGCAGCTGATGGTAGGCAGCGTTGCGGAAGATGTTTGGAATTTTCCGTGCTCTTTTTTCCTTCCCGGTCTCAATCAGTTCCACGAAGTTAGGATTTATGAGCGCTCCCAATCCTATTGCGATGAAATCGGCCATATGACTGTTGTAAGCTTCCAGAGCCATGTCTGGCGTACGCAGTCCGCCCACACCTATGAGCGCCACGCCCTGTCCTTTGAGCCGTTCCTTCGCCAGTAGCAGGCGTGGCTGTCCGGCACCGGCACCACGTCGGGCCTTATTGTAGAATCCATGAAGCGACATGTGAATATATTGTACACCCTTGTGGGTAAGGGCATCGATAAGAGCCAAGGTGTCGTCCATGGTCAATCCGTCCTCACCTGGTTCTTCCGGTGTGAGGCGGTAGCCGATGATGAAGTCGGGACGCTTCATCTGTTTCCTCACTTTCATGACGGCATCCGTCACAGCCAGTGGCAATCGCATCCTTTTCTCAAGACTTCCTCCCCACTCATCCGTTCGCTTGTTGGTCTTGGCAGAGAAGAACTGCTGGAGCAGATAGCCGTTGGCACCATGCAGTTCGATACCGTCGAATCCGGCGTTGATGGCAAGTTTGGTGGCAAAGACGAAGTCGTTGATGATCTGCTGTATGCCTTCCTCTTTCAGAGCCTCCGTCTTAACTTTCAGCTTTGTACCTAAGGTATCAATTGTCTGGTTGTCAAGCAGACTCGGTGCATAGGCCACACCGCCGTTGAGCGTTGTGAGTGCAGCTGCACCGGCATGCTGGAGTTGGGCAATGGCCAGTGACCCTCCGCTCTTCATTACCGCTGCACGCTTTGCCATACTGGCTTCGTGGGCTTTGAGATAGGCGGCAGGTTGTCCGGTGAACCCGATTCCCTCCCGGCTTACGGCCATAGCAGCACTGATGAACAGTCCGAAACCATTGGCGCGGGCTTTCAGGTAGGCGAGCTCTTCGTCAGTTGCCTGCCCGTCAACATCAGCCGACCAATGGGTGAGCGGCGCAATGGCAAGTCTGTTTTTGACTGTGACACCATTATTGAATGTATAAGTCTCAAATAGAGATTTGAATTTTTCTTTCATATATTTCTTTTTATGACTATTGACTGTTGACTATTTTATAACTTTATATTACGGGTGCCCGTCATCCCCGGTTGAGATTGATTCTGCGCCACAACGCCCGCGGTGCCATGCGCATCAATAGCACTACGGCATGCCAGAACCCATCGATATATACAACGTGCCTGTTGCGGTAGACAGCCTTAAGAATACTCTTCGATGCCTTGTCGGCAGACATAGTGTGAGGAAATTGATCGCCGTGAAGAAGTGGCGTATCGATGAATCCGGGACGTATGTCGGTGAACCGTATCTTCAGTCCCCGTGCATGACTCTGCTGCTCCAGAGCTTCGAGATATGTGCTCTGAAGCGCTTTTGTAGCCGAGTAAGACGGTGACGGTCCCAGTCCGCGGACACCTGCAATAGAGGTTATCACCGCGATGTGGCCGCTACCCTGACGGGCAAAATGGCGATAAGCAGTACCCACCATTCTTGTGAAGCCCACGGCATTGGTGCGCAGGGTGACCTCTTCAGGCTCAGGGTCGAGGTAGGGATTCTTCTTCCCTACGCCAGAGGCATAGATAAAGAGATTCATACCTCCACGCTTCCGGACAAGCAGATCCAGCTGTTCGGCAGCCTGCGCATCAGTAACGTCAATGCTGCTCCACACCACTTGTCCTGGGAAATCGTTGGCCAACTGAGCTAACGGATCTTCTCTTCGTGCGGCCACACCCAAGAGCCATCCATCATGTAGTAGAAGACGGGCTAACCGTTGGCCTATTCCTGATGAGGCACCGATGACGATTGCCCGTCGGGTGTTCTGTTGTATTTTCATTTTGACCTAATATCCGCACCACAATAGTCTCTAATATCTTATAACGTCCTGAGCAACAAA
>R21__coassemble_434_pt1 | contig 34663 bp, 38 predicted proteins | sample R21__metabat2_high_PE_018 | metagenome-assembled genome bin R21
ACGGACGTATCTACGGACGTATCTACGGACGTATCTACGGACGTATCTACGGACGTATCTACGGACGCATCTATATGCCAACGTCTCATAACCAACTTACGCATCTTGGCACTTTTGGCCAGTCTCTGCTCCTCATCGGCAATTTCTTTGTCTATCTCGCTTTTGATAAAGACAAAGACCACTTTGGCCATCCCTTCCAGCTCTGCGATAACACCGTCAAAAGCATAGTCGAGAACAGCATCATAGACTTGCGCCCTTGTTTCAACAGGGAAGTCTTTCATAGCTTCTTTCCATTCTTTACGGAAAGTAAAAGTGTTCCTGCACATAATCAGTAAAGTATGTTGGTTAATTGTCTGCCGTTGCTCATCACCCGCCACATGTTTGGATTCGGCTCATCCAAATATAGGTCTTGGACTTTCCCAAATCGGCTTATATTGCCGCACAGGTCAACAATCCAACCTTTCTTCTTCTTGGGTGACGGACGAATGGCACGTCCTACTATCTGATACCAAAGGGATAGGGATTTTGTTGGTCTCGCCATGACAATGGTATCAAGCTCGGGGAAGTCAAAGCCCGTGGTCAGCACCCCGACATTGACGACGATAGGTATTTTCCCAGCCTTGAAATCCTCCAATACCCGGTCACGCTCTGACGGCTTGGTATCGCCCGATACCATCGCACAATTCTGGAACTCTGATTGGAGTCTCTCGGCCTCTTTGAGAAATCGGGTGAATACCAATATTCCGTTGCGCTTCTTCCCGTTTTTAGGATGGGACACACGCTTCACTATCTGGACAAGCCATGAATAGAAATCTACCCGGCCATACTCTGCCTGTACTGATTTGTCAGTCCAGTCGGCACCAGTGGAGTTGTTTTGCAGGTTGCGTTCATCCCACATTGGCGGCGGGCAATAGTAGTAGTCCAAATCCGCAAGGAATCCCATATTCAAGAGCGTCTGTATCTGTACTTGATAAAGTACCTTGGAAAATATTCTTGGGCGTGTTCTCGTGAGGAATTTCAGCATTGCGCCCCATGAACTTGTGGAGAGTCTGTAAGGAGTGGCCGTAAGGCCAAGTACCTTGCAGTTTGTTTCTCTGATGAACTCTTCATACATGCCGCCTTTTGCATTCACAAGGTGGCATTCGTCGATGATGACGTTATTGAAGTGCGAGAACCATTCCTTGTGATGAATGACACTGCCAATCGTAGCAAAGGTGATGCGGTTGATTTTCTTGGAGTGGAGCGACGCAGAGAAAACGGATACATCAAGCACGCCGTATGAGCATATCTTATTGTAGTTCTGCTGCAAAATCTCCTTGCTGGGCTGAAACACCAGCGTATTGCCTGGGAGCTTATAGGCAATATCAGCAATGACAAGACTCTTGCCCGACCCTGTAGGAAGCACTTCTATAGCGTTGTACTTCGCTCTCTTGTTAGTGAAGAAAGCTACTGCACGGTCAGACGCAATTTGTTGGTAATCTCGCAATTTATACATAGTTCGAATGTTCTCTTTAAGGCTTGCGCCGCTAAGGACGCAAGCCGGTTTGGTTTACTGCTCGATGATGGCAATGGCCGGAGCAATGTCACGGATTTTGCTAATCACATCATCAATGATGTTGGCCTTGGCTTCCTCGACAATATCATTGGCACCTGCCGACTGGAGATGCACAAGCACGTCTGCGCCATCAATGGCCACAAAAGTTTCGACGATGATTTCTTGATAGTCGCCACCACTGAAAACGGGGATTTTCAGCTTGAATGACTCGGGGATATTGGAGTCATTCACGGTCTGCTGGAACTTGGCACTTCGGTCGCCTTTCTCGTTCATCGTGCGGGCGGTGTTCTGGCTTGCATGAATGTCGAATGACTTCAGTGCAGAGACCACTTTCATGTTCTCTTCGCGGCTAACGAAGTAGGAGCGGTTGAGTTTCAAGAACTGCCCCAACGTCTCGGGTAGCCAACCTTTGGAGTAGTCGTTGATGCCGAGTTTCTTGTAAATCTCGCTGTACTCAACCTTTCCGTCAACCATACCCTGTGTGTAAGGGTCATCCTCATTGAAGATAAGGAGAATTTCGAGCTTGTCTCTGTTTACGATGATGTGTGCCTTGTGCTGGTCGATGTCCTTTGCCCGTTTGTCAAGCCAGTTGAGCGGGGCGTAGATGGTTCCCTTGATGTCGGTCTTGATGGGTTCCTTGACATCAAGTTGCTTTGGAGCTTCACCTTGCAGGAGTGTCAGCGTGTTCTGCCCCTCGGGCAGGTTCACTTCAATTTTTTGTGATTCTAAATCCATAGTTTTAATTATTTGTTGGTTGTGCCGTCCTTTCGGATGGTGGCAAAAATAGTTTTCTGTAGCTCATCGGGGAATGCAGGGCGTGAGCTTACCAAGTCGCCTTGCTTGTTGTAGAAGCCTATCATCTTCGATTCCTCATCAAAGAACTTAAAGCAGTCTTCGGTAACGGTCATGGCCTTTTTCTTTAAGTTCTCGATAGCCACGGCCTTTTTCTGCTGCAAAGGCTTCATCATTTCCTTATAGTGTGCGTTGGCCTCTTTCCGCTCATCCTCAATGTCGGCCAACTTAATGGCAGCGTCCGTGAGGTCTTCGCGCTGCTTGGCGAGCTCTTCGGGAGAGAACGACTTGGAATAGGAAACTTCTTGAATGTCGTCGCAATTGTCTTTAAGGAACTGTTCCCGTTTCTCTTCGGGGTATTCCTTACCTAATTCTTTGTCTAACATATTACTTTGATTTTTGAGCCAGCTCTTTGCGGAGCTCAGCAATGGTTTTTCCTTGTTGTTGGGTTATTCGATATAGGGCGTTGATGGTCGGACTGGCCTGCTCTGCCAATCTTTTGTACTTCTCGACTTGATAGCGGAGAAAAGTATTCTCACGCTTAGTCTTGTCATACATTGCTCGTTCCTCTGTGGCAAAACGCCCTCTACTGTCACGATGAGCACCCTTGAATACAGGGTCGTCGGCGAACATGTTGCCTAAGAGGGGTGTTTTTGCTTTTTCCATTCTTGCCATCTTGGTATTACTTTGTCAAGCGGTACACTCATCAACCCGTAGGCTTTTGCAAACGCCTGGAGGGATTTGAAGTCTTCTCTGCTCATAGCCTCTTGTGTCATAACTTTATTCCTTTCTCTTTTTCAAGTTCCTTCACCTTGTTTTGGTAATGCTTGATAAGAGTCTCTATCTCGAAGCAAGACCATTTCTTTGTCTCATTGACTCTGACAGAAAGAAGCTCGAATCGTTGCAGGCCGATTTTACGGATGAGGTTATCTTGATAGCCTTTCAAGTGTTCGGCATTGAATCTGTTGCAATATGAACATTCTGCATTGCAGTTATCTTCGTCAAACCTTGTTGACATGTGGCGACGGGAATAGAAGTGGCCGCAATCAGCTTTGCTTATTGGCTTAATTTGCCCGCATGAGATACAACGGAATACACCGCTCGGCATCGCGTCTCTCAGTCTGATGTATTGGGAGAATACCTTATCAAGCTTATTGACCAGCGAAGAGAGGGACGGTTGCCGTTTCTTCCTCGCTGCCGGTTTTTCTTTGACCTTTCGTTTTATGTAGTATGTCATAATTTTTTAGTTTTTAACCCCTGCGGCTTTCACAAGTGGCAGGGGAATGTGTGAAAAGATAATTGGACATGAAGTCCTAAAATACCTGCTCAATACAGGTATGTCTTATATCTCTCTACTTCCACTTGCAAGGCCGCAAGTTCCGCTTGACTCATTGCGTCGGGAAGATATATCCCAGCCTCTGATGCCGCCCAGTTTCGGAATCTTTCAATACTCAGCGACATTTCATCCGTCGTGAGGTCTGCGGAGCTCCTGACGTACTTCACTGACCTTTTCAGCGTTGCGTCGTACTTCTCTGCGACGAAGATGTCGGGGTTGCAGGTACGCTTGTAATACTGCTGCTTAACCCAGTCGAGCGTATTGCCCGTCTGACTGGCGAAATAACCAAGCAAGAGGTGGAGATAGGAGTTCTGGGAAAGAGAGCGTTTTGGCTTCTTCTCTGTTAGCTCTGCGTTAGCACCTCGTTTGATGAGCATTTCAAGCCGTGTGCGAGCATTCTGCGCATCGAGTGGATTTGAGAGGTTGTATAGCATTGTTCTTTAGTTTAGAATGGATCGTCATAGTTTTGGGCAGGTGGAGCATATCCGCCCTGCGGTGGATATGGTGTTGCAGGCTGCTGGTGGACGTTCTGCTGCTGTTGGTAGCCTTGTGGATAACCGTTCTGCTGATAGTTCGGCTGCGGAACGTAGCTGCCTTGCTGTTGTGGCGGAATATAAGGCTCTACCCGGAACCCGCGCAAGGAAGTGAAGTAATCTTCTAATCCTGTTTTCTTGCTGATGAACTTTCGCCCGGCTAAATCAAACGATACTTTGACAAGCTGATTGGGTTGGATTTGGTCTAAGAGTGCGCATCCTCGCTGAGTAAACTCAAAGGAAGGGTAGTTCGGTTCAAGCGGCTGGCCTGTACTTCGGTCATACTGCTGTTGCATGAGTGTGAGCGTCCGTTTCTGAAATGGATTACCGCTCTTTGTAGGGACTTGTGCGGTAGGGCCTATCTTGTAGACCGTGCCGATAATTTCGTATGCCATAAGCTATCTTAATGTTACTTTTAGTGATTCTTTGGTCTTGGAGGTTTTGAGGTACTTGCCGTAGAGGTCTTCGTGTTCAGACTGAAACTTCTTTGAATCAAAGGAAGTTCTTACCGACGGAGCGATGAGAGTAACAACCATGTTTCCAAGGTCGAAAGACTTATCGCCATGCTCGGACATCCCTTTCTGCATCTCGGCTTTCACGGCATCGTACTCTTCTGTAAGCTCATGGATTCTTTTGGCAAGTGAGTAAAGTGTTTGCTCATTCTCGGTGATATATTCGGGGAACTCTGGCGAATAGTCATAGTCCTTGTCTTCGGTATCAGCTTCGATAAGTGCCTTGACCTCACCATTTGAGTGTCTTGGCACTTCTATCAGCTCAGAGATGTCACCACGAAGCCAAATGCCATACAACTTACGTACTTTCACGTTGGGGTTGTTCAGTTCAAGCATGTAGGCATATATGGACAGCTGCCACGCTACACTCTCTTTGTCGAACTTGTAAGTTGTCTTGATGTCGGCAATGTCAACAACGCCATCCTCAACATCAAAAACAAGGTCTATGCTTGATGCGTAGTTTTCCATGTCCGAAACGAGATGCTCGGAAGCAAGGAACGTGAACCCGTTTTCGTTTTTCAACTGGAGGTAATTCTTGCCCTCTTGTGTTGATGGTTCAGTCCCAAGCGTCTCGGTAAGCTCGATGTCCTCATGTACGATGGAACCTTTGTCTGCCGCCTTTTGAAGTACGAACTGTGGTACGTCCTTGTATTTGTTCGGGAACAAACGTCTCAAAAGCGTTGACGTGATGCCTTTCAGCTCACGTCCTGTACGCTTGTCATAGTATTTGTGCTGCTCTTGGTCGAACTGCACGGGAATGTCATTCAGATGTGTCATATCATTTATTTTTTGCCTATGCCTAATTTCTTTTTACGGTCGGTCATCGCTGACATGAAGTCTTTCATGCCGTGAAGCACCTGATAGTCGTTGAAGATGCGGACAAGCTCTTCCTTTGTCGTTGCCTGCTCAATGGCAGGCTTGGCGTATGCTTGGAACAAATCTGACGGGCTGAGCTGCTGAGAAGCCTGCTGAGCGTTCTGTGGTGGAGGGAACACCGCTTGCCCCTGCTGCTGAGTGTACTGCTTGTTGGCGTTCAGCGTGTCTGCGTCTGCCGTGTCGTCGATGGCAAACAGGCCATTCAACGCATATTTTCTTGCGTAGGAGCTTGCGGAGCCGGTCACCTGCGCTAAATCCATGCCAGCCTTGGCAATGTCCTCACGGGCGTAGCCTTTGACTGATATAGTCTCGCCTTCGGAATTGATGAGCGTTGCCGTTGCCTCTACATAGATTCTTGTGCCTTGGTATGATGTGGCACTGCTCTTGGTCTGTGTGTTGTAGGTGTAAGCCGCACCACGTTCCACAATGTCGTCAGTAAGGAGCAGCACACATTTGTTCTCTTTCAAAAGCGGCTTGACGGCTGCAAGGATGTCCTCAGCACTGCGATACTTGTAATGCCCGAAGTTGTTGTTACGGTTCTTGGGAACATTCAGCCGGTTTTGAATGTCAATTAACTCTTTCATGTCCTTTTATCTTTTAGTAACTGTTATTACAAATCTTCTTTAACTCTATTGCGCTGATTACTTTCTTTATCTCAGCGAGGGAGTATATCGTTGCGCAATTCTGCGTCTCGCCGGTCTTATTAGGATGAAGCAAGCCTGCATCGCACCACTTTCGGAGCATCACGGGCTGTATGCCACGCGACTTCAAAAACCGCCTCGCGTCCGCTTGCTTTACCCGGTCTTGGTCGGGGTTGATACCTCTAATGTAGTCCTGCACACCTGCTGACACTGCCGATGAGACGAGAGAGAGGAGGTCGTGCATACTTACATTTATCATGGATTAATCTTTTGGTGAGCAGATGATACGAATACTGTTGGTCACTTTACGGTCGTCGTTAACGGCATAACGGGTATAGCCTGCCTTTGTGTTGAGCTTAGCAGCAATCGTGCGCATCGAGCCGACATTGTACCTGATTGCGGGGAATACTCTTATGTCTCCATCCTTCATTTCGCTGAATAGTTTATCCAGCGTTTTGCCTTTTGGATACTTTTTCTGTAATATGCTCATTGTCTTAAATGTTAGTTGAGTGCCGCACGGTGGAGTCGAACCACACACAAGGGAAGGCAGGCTCTATCAACTGCCTGCGTCCGTCCTGCGACGTGTGGCGGTCTGTTTCCGCCTGTCATAGGTTTATATGCCTTTTACCGCCTTGCGACTGCCTCTGGCATCTTATATAATGGCATCGTATGAGTGCCTATAAGTTTACTCGGTAAGGCCGAAGTCTTACCTACTGGTTCGTTACTTGCAGGGATTGTTTCACCCTGCGTTATCAATTCTCAATATCCTCTTGAAACGTCTCGTTGTTTTCAGTAAGTCAAAGAGCTATTCGGGGTGTAGAAGGCACGGCTCAATTCGATTGCAGCACTCTTGTTTCAAGTGCGGCCGTGCCCTTTGAGGTGCCGGCATGTAAGTCATGGAATCATGCCGGCCTTTCGCCAAGTACCTCAGTCTTTATAGATGGGTATCAGCCTTGCGCCTGGAAGATACATATCTTCAATCTTGCGGACTTTAACCCACTTCTTTCTTCGCCAACGTCTTGCCTTTTGAGCATAAGACAAACCGCCAACGTATTGGTTTGGATAGTTCATGGCTTTGTGATGTGGTCTATCAATGCCTCACGCGTAGGGAAGCATTTTTTCTCGTTAACACTGATGTAGGACTCTGTCTTTGGCCATACCAATACCGTTGTGCCGTCCTTGCTCGTAATCGACGAAACTGAGCCGATTTCGAACTGCTTAATCTTCAATGTCTCGGGGTCAACCGTGTAAACATTGTCACCCACTTTGAATTTTGTCTCGATGTTCATATCATTTTATTTTGTGGCGAGGTGGTTAAGCTCGCCGTTACCTTATTATCTGCCGTATGCCCAACGCTCGAAGTCGCCATAATGGGGAAAAGCTGGGTCGCATCCCGGGTCTACATCTCGCCAATCGTCATGGTCGTACTCATCTTGCCATTCGGCTTCTTCATCTACGTTATCATCAAGCCAGTCTGCAATGGCTTTTTCGAGATTAGGGGTCTCGTTATTGCTCTCGTGATAAATCAACACTTCGTGATAGCCCTTACGGTCAACACTGCATTCAATCTGGTTTACGCCTGCGAGGTCTACAACGGTATGGCAACCGTCGAACCAATCAGGGTTGTCGCCATTGTTATAGCTGTCTCTTGCAGCTGTTTCCATAGCGTCCTTACAACGCTCGCACAAATCCATTATCACCTTATCCATAACCGTATCTATTAAAGCGTCTCTATTATGCCGGCAACAATTACAGCTGCCATGATTAACATAGGTGCCACAACGCCATATAACACATACTCTTTGCGAGTGAAATGCTCGCTGTAGATGTCTTTCAACATTATCTCAAAGAACTCTTTCATGCCTGTACTCTTATAAGGTTCGCTTTCTTGAAACAACGCCATGCGCACTTCTCTGTGTCGTAGTAGGTCTGTACCGTGTCGTTGCTCTTTCTGTTGCTCTCGCTCGTAGCAGGTACGATGCTCATGGATAATGTGCCGTATGCCTCTCTTAATGTGCCGTCTACTTTCTGAAAGTAGAATTTAACTATGCGCTGCTTCATCATCGCTCTTACTTTGATGTTGCGCCATGCGGTTTTGAGTGCTTCGCTCATGCCGTAACCGTTCTTCTTCACGAACTGCCATGCAAGCTGCATGATGTCGTGTCTGTTGTACTTCTTCATATTCATGCCCTTTCTTCTTTAATTATCTTTTCAATCGCTTGTACGTCTCAATTCTTTTTAGTAAATTTGCAAATGTATCAATTAAACACGGTGCAAAGATAGCCCGTTTTGGTCAATAATCCAAATTATTTTGGTTAAAAATTACCCATTGCGGTCTATTTTAACTTTTGTTTAACAATTAAAGCCCTGCTTATGGATGAAACATTTGTAGAACAATTGCGTCAACACTTTGAGAATAAAGGTGTTACGCAAAAGCAGATAGCGGAAAAGCTTGGGGTTAATCCGGCCTATATTAATAAGCTCTTGACGGGCAAGAAAGCGTTTGGAAAGAAAACAGCCCAACAATTTCAAGACCTTTTCGGTCTATCTTCGTCATGGCTTTTAACGGGTGTAGGGCCGATGCTTCAATCCGATAATATTTCTGCCGACATGCCCAGGATGAGCTATACAGAGGGTAAGCCATATTATAATGTGGACTTTACAGGCGGATTCGACATCGTGCTGAATGACCAGACGGCAAAGCCTGACTATCTCATCGACTTCAAGAAGTACAGGGAAGCTGATTGCTGGTGCAACATCACGGGGCATTCCATGGAGCCATTAATCTCCAACGGAGACATAATTGCTATTAAGGAGCTTAAAAACTGGCGTGACTTTATCCTGTACGGCGAGGCATACGGAATCGTAACAGAAGATATGCGCACCGTGAAGATTGTGACGAAATCGGAGAAAGGCGACGGTTATCTGCACCTCGTCCCAGTCAACAAGTCTGTCGAGTATCAGCCGCAGGACATACCGATAAAGTTGATTACTCATGTATTCAAGATTCTTGGCTGCATGAAGAAATTATAGTTGATAAAAAATATGGGGAACGTAAAAGAGACAGAAAATGAAAGTGAATAAGATTTTAATCATGCTCGCAGCTGCAATTCTTCTTTGCGCTTGCGAGCCACAGGCTGTCCGAAAAGGCAGAAAGCTGTATAAGAAATACTATCAGTCAACGCTCGAAGACCCTGCGTCATTCAAGGTGTATAAGGAGACTTATACTATGGATGGAAAGTACAAGGTTAACTGGACGATTGACTATGGTGCGAAGAATTCCTTTGGAGGCATGGTCAGAAAGACCGATAATATCGTAACTGTTGGCAATTCCATATTTGTCAATGGCGATGGCAAGACAGAAGACGAACTGTAAGATTCCGACAGTTCCTTCACAAAACCGTCACATTTCAATTTTCGACAATCGTCGCAGATGCCGATAAACACTAAGGGTGCGTGGAGTTTTGGCACTTGGATTCCGGTTCTGAGTGTCGCGGGTTTGAGTCCCACCGAGGTCACGCTTTTGCGCTCCGCCGTTCCAAGGAACAGCGGAGCGCATAGTTTGTTTTTACCCCCTTCCGACGACAGTTTCCGTCGGTTTCAGTCCTGATTTCTACTACACTTTCCGTCTTTCTGTCTTTAAAAACTGCTAAAGTCTTTGCAATATGACTTTATTTCCTTATCTTTGCGAAAAGAAACATATGAGAAACCAGTTTTATTTCTAAAATGAACATAACAGAAAGATTTATCAATTACACAAAGTTCGATACACAGTCGGCCGAGGACTCTCAGACCGTACCGAGTACCGCCAAACAACTTATCTTCGCCAAATATCTTAAGGAGGAACTTGAGAGCGAGGGCTTGGAGGACGTCGAGATGGATGACATGGGCTATATCTACGCCACCCTGCCTTCCAACACGAAGAAGAAGACACCTACCATTGGCTTCATCTCTCACTACGACACGGCGCTGGACGCAAGTGGCGCAAATATCAAGGCCCGCATCGTGAAAAACTACGATGGAGGCGACATCGAGTTGTCACCGGGCATCGTCTCTTCGCCCAAGAAATTCCCGGAGCTGCTTGCCCACAAAGGCGAGGATCTGATCGTCACCGACGGCACTACGCTGCTCGGCGCCGACGACAAGGCCGGCATTGCAGAGATCGTTCAGGCTATGTGCTACCTGCGCGATCACAAGGAGATCGAGCATGGCAAGATTCGCGTGGCCTTCAATCCTGACGAGGAGATCGGCATGGGTGCCCACCACTTCGATGTAGAGAAGTTCGGTTGTGACTGGGCTTACACCATGGACGGCGGCGATATCGGTGACCTGGAGTATGAGAACTTCAATGCCGCATCGGCTAAGGTGACCATCAAGGGATGCAGCGTGCACACAGGTTATGCCAAGGGCAAGATGATCAACGCCAGCCGCCTGGCATGTGAGTTCAACGCTCACATTCCCGAAACTGACATTCCTGAGACGACAGAAGGCTATCAGGGCTTCTATCATCTGCTGGGCATCGAGAGCCATTGCGAGCAAGCCAAGCTGAGCTATATCATTCGCGATCACGACCGCCGCAAGTTTGAGGACCGCAAGGACTTCATGGAGAACATTGCCAAGGAGATGAACGAAAAGTATGGCGAAGGCACGGTGACGGTGGCCATCAAGGATCAGTACTATAATATGAAGGAGAAGATCGATCCCAAGATGTATGTGATCGACATCGTTCTGAAGGCTATGCAGGAGAGTGGTGTCACACCGAAGGTGGAGCCTATCCGTGGCGGTACCGACGGTGCACAGCTGAGTTTCCGTGGACTGCCCTGTCCCAACATCTTTGCCGGTGGCGTGAACTTCCATGGCCCCTACGAGTTTGTCTCGATCCAAGTGATGAACAAAGCCGTGGATGTCATCGTGAAGATTTGCCAAATAGCCGGTACGTTCAACGACTAATACCCTGTTTTTGAATGGAGAGGCGCGGTGCTTCTCCATTCAAGACCTTGCGCGATGTTGGCGCATTTTCTTTGTTTTCTGTCTTATCTCGTTTTTCTTCTTGTTGTGGGAAAGGCGGGGATCACTCCTATTATATATTATCAATGTCTGAACTTCCCAACCTGGTTAAAGACTTGGCACTCATTCTTGTAGTTGCCGGAGCCGTCACTTTACTGTTCAAGAAACTCAAGCAGCCACTTGTGCTGGGCTATATCGTAGCCGGATTCTTAGTGAGTCCCCACATGCCCTACACCATGTCGATACTTGACAAGCACGATATCCAGACGTGGGCAGACATAGGAGTGCTCTTTCTGTTGTTCTCTTTGGGTCTCGACTTCTCGTTCAAGAAGATCCTGAAGATGGGCATGGCGCCGGTCATCGCGGCCTTGTCGATCGTCTTCAGCATGATCATCTTAGGCATCAGCGTGGGGCATCTCTTCCATTGGAACCATTACGACTGCATCTTCCTTGGCGGTATGCTTGCCATGTCGTCGACGACGATCATCTATAAGGCCTTCGACGATATGGATCTCCGACAGCAGGGCTTTGCCTCGCTGGTGATGAGTGTGCTCATCCTGGAGGACATCCTTGCTATCGTTATGATGGTGATGCTGTCGGCCATCGCGGGCGGCAGCGACCCCAATGGTGGTCAGATGCTCGACTCGGTGTTGAAGATCGGCTTCTTCCTCGTTCTGTGGTTTGTCGTCGGCCTTTTCATCGTTCCCACGTTCCTGCGGCAGACGCGCCGGCTGATGACCGACGAGACGATGGTTATCGTGGCCTTGGGTTTGTGCTGTCTGATGGCGTGGATCTCCACTGCTGTCGGCTTCAGCTCAGCCTTCGGAGCCTTTGTCATGGGCAGCATCCTGGCGGAGACGATTGAAGCCGACAAGATCGAGCGGTTGGTGGAACCGGTGAAGAATCTCTTCGGTGCCATCTTCTTTGTGTCAGTCGGTATGCTTGTTGAGCCCAATGTGCTCGTGGCCTACGCCTTGCCTATCGCTGCGCTGGTAGTCACCATTTTGGTGGGTCAGGGCATCTTCGGCACGTTAGGTTTTATGCTCAGCGGCCAGCCGTTGAAGACAGCCATGCGCTGCGGCTTCTCGATGGCACAGATCGGTGAGTTTGCCTTCATCATTGCCTCGCTGGGACTATCACTCGGCGTGATCAGCAACTTTCTCTATCCCGTCGTCGTGGCTGTGTCGGTCATCACCACGTTCCTGACTCCTTATATGATCCGTGCGGCCGTACCTTGCTACGACGGTCTGGAGCATATCCTACCCAAGCGGTGGACTCGCCGGCTCAACCACTTCGGGCAGGCTCATCAAAACACGGTAGAGGAGAAGAGCCAATGGAAGCAGCTGCTCACCAAGACGGCCGTCTCCACTCTGGTCTACACCATTCTGTGCATGGCTGTGACCGTCGTGATGCTGTCCTTCGCCTTGCCCTTCTTCCGTCATCTGCTGCCCCATTGGTGGGCCAATGGCGTGTGTGGCCTGCTGTTGCTGCTGTTGCTGGCGCCTTTCCTGCGTGCCATCGTGATGAAGCACAACCATAGTGAGGAATTCAGAACGTTGTGGATTCAGAGCCGTCTCAACCGTCTACCGTTGCTCTTCACGGTCTTGGCACGTGTCGTGATTGCCGCCGCCTTCCTGTTTTATATCTGCAACTATCTGGCCCGCTTCGCCAATGCTATTGTCATCACGCTGGCCTTGGTGGTGCTGACGCTGATCGTCTTGTCGCGCAGGATGAAGAAGCGGTCCATCGCCTTGGAGCGCCTCTTCGTTCAGAACCTTCACAGCCGTGAGATCAAAGCTCAGGTGCAGGGCAAGCGACGTCCGCTGTATGGCGATCATCTCTTGGAGCGTGACATCCATGTGTCGGACTTCGATGTACCTGAAGACAGCGCATGGGCCGGGCAGTCTTTGCGGCAGTTGCAATTTCGCGCGCGTTATGGCGTACACGTGAGCAGTATCCTGCGTGGTCATCAGCGCATCAACATCCCCGGTGGTGACGGCATCATCTTCCCCGGCGACCGTCTGCAGGTCATCGGCAGCGATGAGCAGCTGCAAACATTCGGCAAGGCGCTGAAAGGCGAACTCGTGCCGGAAGACCCCAGCATCGAGGAGCGGGAGATGAAGTTGCAGAAGATGGTGCTGTCGCGTTCATGTGCTTTCTTGGGAAAGACGCTCGGCGAGAGTGGCATCAGAGACCGGTACAGCTGCATGGTGGTCGGTGTGGAGGAAGGTCAGCAAAACCTGACGATGATCAGTCCCTCACGCAAGTTCTCTGTAGGAGACATCATTTGGGTGGTAGGCGAGCGCCGCTCGCTGGAGATGCTGGCCGAGGCCAATAGCGGAAAAAGTGCTGAAAGTAGCCGCAGGTAAAGGCGGCGCCTATGATATAGAAAAATAAAAAGAGGAGGTAACGACAGTTTTTTGCGTCGTTGCCTCCTCTTTTCGTTGATAAGCATCATAGCGTGTCTACATTGTTTTCTCGGCGGGAAACTGTTGGTTTTTCGGTGAGAGACTGTTGGTTTCTCGGTGAGAAACTATTGGTTTCTCAGTGAGAAACTGTTGGTTTTTCGGTGAGAAACTATAGACATCTTCGCTGGATGCTTCTTTGTTGTTCACAACATGCTATTTTGTAACTTTGTAACTTTGTCTTTATCCTCCGTAGTTGCTTAGTCGGTTGCCTCTTTTACCTTTTTACTTTTTCAAGACTCGTCGTCGTCGAAGCCAAACATGGCAGGTTCGATGAAGGCGTCGAGTGCCCGTCGCTCTTTCTTTGTGGGGCGTCCCGTACCTCTTGCTCTGTCGACGAAACCGCTGATGCGGCTCATCTCTAAGAGTTCGTATTGTTTGGGATCTGTAATGTTTTCGTAGACTTGTGGGATGAGCTTGGCACCAACGCGCTGCTCGATACAAGCCAGGATGCGGAAAGAGTAGGTGATGGGCGGCTTTTTCACGCTGACGACCTGTCCCTCTTTGACGATATGGCTTGGCTTCACGTTAGCTCCGTCTACGGTCACACGGTTGTTCTTGATGGCATCCACTGCCAAAGAGCGCGTCTTGTAGATACGTGCGGCCCAAAGCCATTTGTCGATGCGGGCCGTAGGGCCGTGCTGAGGAAGAGAATCTTTCATACAATGATGAATGTTGAATGTTGAATGATGAATGAATTCAATGTTGAATGTAGAATGTGAATGTTGAATTGGCTCCGCTTTGATTAAATCGATGAAGAATGGTCACTTGCCGGGTGGAGCAGGTCATCATTCAACACTCATCGTTCATCATTGGCACAATTTATCATTCATCATTCAATACTCAACACTGTTTAGTGCTTTTTCCCCAGTTTGTTGTACTGGTTCATCGTGTTGTCGATGCCTTGCAAGACAAAGCTCTTGATGATGTCAACGGTCATGTCTATGGTAGGCTGCAACACCTTCATGTCATCGTCGGAGTAGTGGCCGAGCACCCACTCGATCTGTCCGCCGCGAGGATAGTCGTTGCCGATACCCACGCGCAGGCGTGCGAAATTTGGGCCGATCAGTTGCAAGATATGGCCCAGACCGTTGTGTCCGCCATTGCTGCCGTTGGCTTTCAGTCGGAAATCTCCCAAGGGCAGGGCTACGTCATCGCTGACGACGAGTAGCCGGCTTTGGTCGATCTTCTCCTCATTGAGCCAATAGCGCACAGCATTGCCGCTGAGGTTCATGAAGGTAGTCGGCTTCAGTAAGAATACCTTTCTGCCTTTCAGGGACGTCTCAGCCACAAAGCCGTAACGGCGATCCTCAAAACAAATATTGGACGCTTTAGCAAAAGCGTCCAATACCATAAATCCTGTATTGTGGCGAGTACCGGCGTATTCATCGCCGGGATTACCCAGCCCACAGATCAAATACTTATCCAATGTCTATCGATATCGGTAACCTAAAGAGATGGATTACTTGCTCTCAGCGTCTGCTGCTGCGTCTGCGGGAGCTTCGGCGCTGTCGTCGCTGGCTGCGCTGGCGTTGGCGTTACGTGTCATCTTCACGGAGCAAACGACCACGTCCTTGCCTGTAGCGAGCTCCAGACCCTCGTAAGAGAGCTGACCGACCTTGATGCTCTTGCCAATGCGCAGTGCAGTGACATCGACATCGAGGTGTTCAGGGATCTGCTGATAAGGAGCGGTGACGTTGATTTTACGGATAGAGAGATTCATACGACCACCGTCGCGAACACCCTGTGCCAGACCTACGAGCTTCACGGGAATGCCGATGGTGATAGGCTTCTGATCGTTGACCTCATAGAAGTCGACGTGCAGAGGAGCGTCTGTGACGGGGTGGAACTGGATCTCTTTCAGCACTGCTGTGTGGTCAGTGCCGTCGATATTGATCTTGACAACATAGATGTGGGGAGTGTAGATGAGCTTGCGCAGCTCGCTAAAGGGAGAGGCAAAAGCCAATGCTACCGGCTTGCCGTCTACGCGCTCCTCACCATAGAGGTTGCAGGGAACCATTCCCTCCTTACGAAGGGCTTTAGAAGCTTTCTTACCAAGGGCCTCGCGCTTCTTACCTGAAATGCTGATTTCTTTCATTTGTGTTACTCTAAATTAAATCGTTAATTAATTCGCCATCACACTGAATCAATAATATGTATCAATCTGAAAAGCGGTGCAAAGGTAGCGCTTTTATTTGAATTGAGCAAAGCTATGTGCAAAGTTTATCTAAAAAAACAGTCTTTTGATACCTCTTTTCTTGCATATCCACGGATTTTTCCCTACTTTTGCAGCGTAAAACATGTTTTTAGACGGAATAAAAGAAAATGATTAATCGCGAACTAATACGTATAAAGATAGTCCAGTTAACCTATGCATACTATCAAAACGGTAATAAGAATATGGACGCGGCTGAAAAGGAATTGCTTTTCAGCCTCTCCAAGGCATACGACTTGTACAACTATCTCTTGGGTTTGATGGTCGCCATCACGCAGGAGGAGCGTCATCGTCTCGATGTGCTCAATCAGCGTGCAGAGCGTGAAGGCACGCAGCCGGCCTCTCCCAAGTTCGCTTTCAACAAATTCGCGGTTCAACTGGAAGAGAACAAGATGCTCAATGAGTTCCTCGAGGATAAGAAGCTCACGTGGAAAGACGATATCGAGTTTATCCGCAAACTGTGCAACCAGATCGAGCAGAGTGAGCTGTATCAGGAGTACATGAAGACCCCCGAGGCGACTTACGACGATGACCGCGAGCTGTGGCGTCGGCTCTATAAGATGTTGATCGAGACCAACGACGACCTCGACGCTCTCCTGGAGGAAAAGAGTCTCTATTGGAACGACGACAAGGAGGTGGTGGACACCTTCGTGCTGAAGACCATCAAGCGCTTCGATCCGAAGAATAAGAACAAACAGGAACTCTTGCCGGAATGGAAGGATGTCGAGGACAAGGACTTTGCCCGCAAGCTCTTCCGCTCCACGATTCTCAATGCCGATGAATATCAGCACTACATGAGTGAGGCTTCCCGCAATTGGGACTTCTCGCGTCTGGCCTATATGGATGTGGTGATCATGCAGATCGCCATCGCCGAGATGCTCACCTTCCCCAACATTCCGGTGTCGGTGACGATCAACGAGTATGTGGAGTTGGCCAAGCTCTATTCCACTCCTCGCAGTGGCGGATATATCAATGGTATGTTGGACTCCATCGCCCGCCATCTGATCGAGAGCGGCAAGATGATGAAGGATATGCCTGAGCGTCAGCCGATGGGCCGCAACAGTCAGCCGACAGGTTATATGCGCTTTGTTCATCACGACGCGTCGGCCGAGGTTCCCCAGCAGACAGAGGACAACGAGGATGCTCAGCCCGCTGACGGGCAGGAGTCCCTTCGGCCCGAGGGGCAAGAGTAGCCTATCGTGTAATTAATGTGTAGCATGGCTCTTGGCATCAGCGGGGTCGTGCGCCTATTCATATCAAAACAATCATCTTTTAATCAGACAGTAAATGAATACAATGGTACTGGCTGCTCAGGCAGCTCAACAAGGAGGCGGCTTCGGTGGTATGCTCATCATGTTGGTGGCACTCTTCGCCATCATGTGGTTCTTCATGATCCGTCCCCAGCAGAAGAAACAGAAAAAGATACGCGAGTTCCAGAATTCTTTGCAGGAAGGCTCTAAGGTCGTCACAGGCGGTGGCGTCTATGGCACTGTGAAGCGTCTCGATAACGAGAAAAACGTCGTCGAGGTGGAAGTAGCACGTGGCGTTGTGATCTCGGTTGATAAGAACTACGTCTTCCAGGACGCAGCTCAGCAGCAGCCTAATGCATAATATAGGATCTTTCCTCAACATGGTCAGAAGCTTCTTGTTCAGTTCCAAGAACAAGCAGTTTCTGATTTTCTTATTCTTCCTCTTCCTCTCCGGCATCTTCTGGCTGATGGAGACGCTCAATGAGACGTATGATGAAGAGTTCCCGGTTGCCGTGCGCCTTGTCGGAGTGCCCAAGAACGTGGTGATTACCACGCCGATGACCGACACGGTGCGTGTGACCATCCACGACAAGGGCTTCATGCTCTTAGGCTATTCCACAAGCCGGCGCTTGCATCCGGTAGTGCTGAAGTTCGACTATTATGCCGATGGAGAGACGGGGCATGGTGCCGTGCCTATGGTCGACATCCAGCGGCAGATCAGACAGCAGCTCTTCTCCTCTTCCACTATTTCGGGCATCAAAAGCGACCGGTTGGACTTCTACTTCAACTATGGCCGGAAGAAAGTGGTGAAGGTGAGCCTGGCTGGCAACATTGTGCCGGCTAAAGACTATTACCTGTCTCACGTGCAGTTCTGGCCCGACAAGGTGACGATCTACGCCAGTAAGGCCAAGTTGGATAGCATAGAGACGGTGATGACCGAGTTTCTTCGTGTCACCAACTTCTCCGATACAGTCACAAGAGAGGTCAAGCTCCGGCCTATCAACGGTGTGAAGATCACGCCGTCGAAAGTAAAGATCACCCTGTTCCCCGACATCCTCACCGAAGAGACTATGGAAGTGCCGATCACGGCGATCAACAGACCCATCGGAACCGTCATCCGTACGTTCCCCCAGCGGGTCAATGTGACGTTTACCGTCGGTGCCAGTCTCTATCGCCAGGTCAAGGCCAGTGACTTCCATGTGGTGGTTGACTTCAAGGATATCTCAGCCCACCCGTCGGATAAATGTAATCTTTACGTCACGCAGCGGCCGAGAGGCGTGAGCAATGTCAGGCTGGAGATGAACCAAGTCGATTATCTCATTGAGCAGCAATGAAAAGGATCGCGATCACCGGAGGTATAGGCAGCGGAAAGAGTTTTGTCTGTCGTCTTCTTGCCAAACGCGGCATACGGGTCTATGATTGCGACGCTGCTGCCAAGCGGCTGATGCGCACAGACGCTGTTCTGCAACATCAGTTGCGGGAGCTTGTGGGCGACGACGTGTACCAGGGTCAGGAGTTGCAGAAGAGAGTGTTGGCGAGTTTCCTGCTTGCCTCTGATGAGAACAAGCAGGCTGTCGACGATATTGTGCATCCGGCCGTGGCGCATGACTTTGAGCAGAGCGGCTATGGGTGGCTGGAGAGTGCCATCCTTTTCGACAGCGGTTTTGACCGTCGTGTGGCTTTTGATGCTTTCGTCTTTGTCGACGCACCATTGGAGGTAAGAGTCGGCAGGGTCATGAACCGCGACCATATCACACGCGAGAAAGCCATGCAGTGGATCAACAGCCAGTTGCCGGCCGAAGAGGTGAAGCGCCGCTGCGGCTACACGATCGTGAACGACGGTAAGGCTGATCTTGACCGGCAAGTCGATGACCTGCTATGTACGTTGGGACTGTAGGCGGAAAACAGCAGGGCGGGGAACTCGCCGGTTGTCAATACTGAGAAAGAGAATAAGCAAGATAGATATCAATAAACAACATAACAAAGCAAAATTTTAAAGCAAACAATGGAAACAATATTATCGATTGCCGGAAAGCCCGGATTGTATAAGTTGGTAAGTCGTGGTAAGATGAATCTGATCGTGGAGACCATTGATGCCACACACCGTCGTCAGCCCGCCTTCGCCACTGACAAGGTGACCAGCCTGGGCGACATTGCCATGTACACCACTGGCGATGATGTGCCCCTTTGGCAAGTGCTGGATAGTGTAGCCAAGAAAGAAGGCTGCAAGGAAGCCTCCATCAACTACAAGAAGGTGTCCGGCAAAGAGCTCCGTGCGTATTTCAAGGAAGTGCTGCCCGAGTTTGACGAGGATCGTGTTCACGACAGTGACATCAAGAAGTTGCTGCAGTGGTACAATATTCTGGTCAACAACGGCTATACCGACTTTAAGGCTACTTTGGCCCCTGAGGAGGCCGAGAGCACGGAGGAAAACAAAGAGCAGGAGACTGAGGCCGCTAAGTAACAGCAGTATCAGTAATGACATATTGTCACACGGTTGTGCCACAGTGGCTGTTTGGGTACTGCGGCATATCTGTTGTAATCTACAATGCAGATAAGCAAGTGAATAGGTTTAAGCATTTTGAATCATTTAGGTTTTGTACCAGTCTCTTAAGGCATAAGCCAAGTACAGGCTTTGACATATGAGCATAATAGATTGATAGATTTATAATTGTGTGATTGTTAGTTTTAAACCCTGAATATGTGAATATTCAGGGTTTTTTCGTACCTTTGCAAAAAATACGTGTAATATGAGTTTATTGCTGTTTAACTTTGCCCCTTCTCAAACTTGGATTCAGGTTGTTTTGTTGGTAATTGGCATCGTCGCTGTGGTGAAGTCTGCAGGTTGGCTCACCGATGGCTCGGTAGGCATCGCCACTCGCATGGGAGTTCCCCAGATCGTGATTGGACTGACTGTCGTGGCCATGGGCACCTCCATGCCTGAGTTTTTCGTCAGTCTGATGTCTGCTCTTGGCGGCAAGCCTGGGTTGGCAGTGGGCAATGTAGTGGGTAGCAATATCTTCAATGCCACGCTTATCGTGGGTGTGGCTGCCTTAGTAGCCCCAATCACTATCCTTCATGCTACCGTGAAGCGCGACATTCCGTTTGCGCTTGTCGCCTCTGTGGTTCTGCTGATGCTCTGTCTGGACGGTAACATTAGTCGGGTAGATGCCGCCATCTTGTTTGTTTTGTTCCTCGTGTTCATGTATCTGACGTTACAAGAAGCCAAGAAAGGCATGAAGGAGGAAAAGGATCTTTTGGAGCAGCCGATCAACCTTAGCGTGGGTAAGTCGTCTTTGCTGATCGTCATCGGCCTGGTCGGATTGATCGTTGGCTCAGAGGTGTTTGTGGATAATGCCTCGGCGATTGCCCATACCTTGGGCGTGAGCGATGCCGTGATCGGACTGACGATAGTGGCTTGCGGTACGTCACTGCCTGAACTCGCTACCAGTACGGTTGCTGCCAGCAGGGGTAACAGTGGCATCGCCATCGGCAATGTGTTAGGCTCCAATGTGTTCAACATTCTGATGATTCTCGGTATCACCGGCATCATCTCACCGATGAGCACCCAAGGCATCACCAACGTAGACCTCAGCGTGATGGTCATCTCCATGATCCTGCTTTGGCTCTTCTCCTACACCAAGTATCGTATCGAGCGCTGGGAAGGTGCTGCGCTGGCGACGCTGTTCATTGGATATATCGCTTATCTCCTTTATCAGGTTTAGGCCTGGTACCGTTCCCGTCATCGTGTTTTAAGTTCAACATTCATCATTCAACATTCAACATTGTTTTAAATTCAACATTCTACATTCTACAGAGTGCTTGTCTAACCTCTTTAAAAACAAGAACATGAAAAAAGATAAACAAACCGTGAGCGTGCTGTTCATGCTGTTCAGCATCCTCTTTTGTGTTTGTCTGATTACGGCAAACGTATTGGAAACCAAGCAGATCGCTGTAGGGCCTGTCAATCTGACGGGCGGATTGCTGGTCTTTCCTGTCTCCTATATTATTAATGACTGCGTGTGCGAGGTGTGGGGGTATCGCAAGGCCCGTCTTCTGATATGGCTGGGCTTTGGCATGAATTTCTTCTTCGTGGCGATGGGCGCGCTCTGCGATGCCATTCCCGGGGCACCTTACTGGCACAATGAAGAGGGTTTCCATGCAGTCTTTGGCTTGGCGCCCCGCATTGCGTTGGCTTCGTTTGTGGCTTTCATCGTGGGCAGTTTCATGAACGCTTATGTCATGAGTAAGATGAAGATCCGCGACCAAGGCCGTCATTTCTCCTCCCGCGCCATTTGGAGTACTGTAGCCGGAGAGAGCTGTGACTCTCTCATCTTCTTTCCGTTGGCCTTGGGTGGGGTCGTGCCGCTCTCGGCTCTGCCCGCGCTGATGCTGTGGCAAGTGGTGCTCAAGACAGTCTATGAGATCATTGCGCTGCCGGTGACCATCCGCGTCGTGAAGAAGCTCAAGGAGCATGAGGGCGAGGATGTCTACGACTTAGGCGTCAACTATAATATATGGAATGTGCTCAGCCTCTGATATGGCTGGATAGGAAGAAATCAGATGATTTAAATCATAAAGCAAAATGGAAGATACACGCAAATCAGAGGGACTGAAAGCCCTCGGTGCCAAGACACAATACAAGATGGACTATGCTCCGGAAGTGCTGGAGACCTTTGTCAACAAACATCAGGACCACGACTACTGGGTGAGGTTTAACTGCCCGGAGTTCACGTCGCTCTGTCCCATCACCGGACAGCCCGACTTTGCGGAGATCCGCATCAGCTATATCCCCGACGTGCGCATGGTGGAGAGCAAGAGTCTGAAACTCTATCTCTTCAGTTTCCGCAATCACGGTGATTTTCATGAAGACTGTGTCAACATCATTATGGAGGACCTGATCAAGTTGATGAACCCTAAATATATAGAGGTGACGGGACTGTTCACGCCCCGTGGTGGCATCAGCATCTATCCCTATGCCAACTATGGTCGCGAGGGCACGCGCTATGAACTCCTTGCGCGGAAACGTTTCGAGACGCACGAATAGGCTTTGCTCGACCTGCGGTAATATTCAGCGCATGAAGTTGGAGCCTTGTCACACGCATTTTTTAGATCGCTGATATAAGGAAGCATAATATTGGTTCTATAGTTTTGTAAAAGATGATAGAAGACCCGTTTTCTAAAATAAAAGCCTACTCTTTTCCTATGACTAAGAAAGGGCTCTTAGGATTATACGCTGCAAGTGTTCTCCTCATTGTTGTAGGACTTTTTGGCATATATATGTATGCTGCCGACTTACCCTTCGACCCGACTCATTTGCTCGTAAGTATTGCTATCAGCCTTGGTGGAATAGCCTTAGGATTATGTGTCTATTTCAGGCACAAGATTCCCACAAGGGTTAAAATCTATTCGGGCTGCTTAGCCTTCACTGTTGTAGGAATATATATGGCTGCAAATCCTCATGGGAGTTATCGCCACAGTCCGGATTTTGTACGATTTATGGGGATTACCGGTGCTTTATTTTTTGGTGCCGGTGGCTTGTTCGTATTATACAAGGATTTGAAATTCCATTATGAGCATATAGATGAGGTAGGTGATGTTGGCGAGGAAGAACCAGTCTCTGACGGCATTATCCGTTTCAATACCGCTGATGAAACGGAAATCATGGAAGTGATCGACAAATTCGATTCTGAGGATAGTCAGAAGGAACCTGTTAAGCCAAGGATAGTCCGACGTGGAGTCCATTCACTGCTGGTCTTGCATGATGTAGGCTATAGCGACTTTTGCTATCTGTTCAACTGGCTGGTATATAGGAAAACATTTGCTCCAGACTACTCCTTGCGCGGATGGCTTAAGGAGCCACATCTGAAAGTGAAGGGTAATGCTATAGCTGGTCCAATCATGCTGTACATACCAAGTGATGACAAAGAGTATGACAATGTTTACTTTGTGACGCTATATGGTAATTGTTATAAGCAGGAGTTTGCCAATGCCCAACGACTCTGTGAGATTAATGCCGACGCCGTTTCCAGTGAGTCTTACCCGGAATATGACACAATCCCATAATTACCCTGTCTCCGGTGGGAGACAGCCGTTTTTGCGTTTTATTTGCTTTTACGTGTTTTATGTTATTTGCTTTCCGTAGCTTGTTGGAGTGCCTGCTTGCTACGCATGGCGGCGATGGCATTGGCCCGCTTGTTGACATCATTGATGTCGTTTTTGCGGTAATAACTACGGCTCACCCCGTCGGACGAGAGCACGAGAGAGTCGGCGTCTAAGTAGTCCACGTCGCAGGTGTCGTTGACCATATTCGTCACTGTCACCTGACCGGTGTCGCTGAACTTCGGGGTGCCTCTTGCGATGATGATCTTACCATTCCAGATGCCCCAGGCAACATAGAAGCCCAACTGGGGATAGACGACAGGACTCTCTTCGGCCAACGTGCTGCTTTCCTTAACATAGCCGACGCTCTGAGCCTGCCACTGTCGCTTGAGCCAGAAGCCATATTCGCGTGGGATGAGGAACGTCTCTTTCATCGAGTCGCTCATATTCTCCATCATACGAGCCTGCAGGCGCTTGCTCATCTTGTCGTAGTCGCGCATCTTCGGCATGACGATATAGCACCAGATGCCGCGCAACTGGTCGAGATCCATCACGAAGTCAGCCACGTGCTTATCGTTTTTGTTGGTAAGCAGACAGATCCAGTCGCCCGTCTTGATCTTGCCACGAACCTTGTGGTTGCGTGTGGCGTCAATGATGTCGTATTTCACCGGATCGCTTCCGTCGTTGGGCAGGAGCAGGACGGTAGAGTCGTTGCATCCCTCACAGGCCAGTCCATAGACGGTCTTGTCGCCTGTGATCTTCAGTTCCGACTCCACCTGAATGTTGGAGAGGTCCTTTGTCGCTTTGTCACCGCTGCAAGCTCCAAACAAGCCTGCGGCCAAAGTGACTGTCATCAATGTTTTTGCACGTATCATCGAGAGTGTTACTTTTTGAGTGCAAAGATAGTTATAAATCATAAAAAATCAATCGTACAAGCCGTATTTTGCTTTTTTTTATTTAATTTTGCAGCCTTAGTGAGGGAGGAAGAGACTCCCGCAGCAAGAAATAGATGAAAACAGAAGTAGTAGATAAATATGAGTAAGAAAATTCAGTTCAGTCTCGTTTATCGTGACATGTGGCAGAGCTCAGGTAAGTTTCAGCCACGCAAGGATCAGTTGGAGCGTATTGCTCCGGTCATCATAGACATGGGATGTTTCTCCCGTGTGGAAACCAACGGCGGTGCTTTTGAGCAAGTGCAGCTCTTGGCTGGTGAGAATCCTAACGATGCAGTGCGTGCCTTCTGCAAGCCTTTCAATGAGGCCGGCATCAAGACCCACATGCTTGACCGTGGCTTGAATGCCCTGCGTATGTATCCTGTGCCTGACGATGTGCGTGCGATGATGTATCGTGTCAAGCATGCTCAGGGTGTGGACATCCCCCGTATCTTCGATGGCCTGAATGACATCCGCAACATTGCGCCGTCTATCAAATGGGCCAAGGAAGCTGGTATGACACCACAGGGAACACTGTGTATCACCACTTCTCCTGTCCATACACTTGAATACTACAGCCATCTGGCTGATCAGGAAATAGAGGCAGGTGCAGAGGAGATCTGCCTGAAGGATATGGCCGGTATCGGTCAGCCTGCCTTCTTAGGCAAGCTCACCAAGATGATCAAGGATAAGCATCCTGAGATCATTATCGAATATCACGGCCATTCCGGTCCCGGTCTGAGCATGGCTTCTATCCTGGAAGTCTGCAAGAACGGCGCCGACATCATCGATACTGCCATTGAGCCACTGTCGTGGGGAAAGGTTCATCCCGATATCATCTCTGTGCAGAGCATGTTGAAGAACGCTGGCTTTGAGGTGGCTGACATCAATATGGACGCTTACATGAAGGCACGTGCACTGACTCAGGAATTCATCGATGAGTGGTTGGGATACTTCATCAATCCCCAAAACAAGTTGATGTCCTCACTCCTGCTGAGCTGCGGACTTCCCGGCGGTATGATGGGTTCGATGATGAGCGACCTGGGCGGTATCCGCGGAACCATCAACAATCTGCGTAAGAAGAAAGGCGAGCCAGAGCTGAGCGTCGACGATCTGCTCATCAAGCTCTTCAACGAGGTCGCTTACGTTTGGCCGCGTGTGGGCTATCCACCATTGGTGACACCATTCTCTCAGTATACCAAGAATATCTCTCTGATGAACTTGCTCTCTATGGAGCAGGGCAAGGGACGTTATGTCTATATGGATGATTCCATGTGGGGAATGATCCTCGGCCGTAGTGGTAAGGTGCCTGGCGAGATCGCTCCCGAGCTGAAGGAACTGGCCAAAGAGAAAGGCTATGAGTTCACCGACATCGATCCGCACACCTTGCTGAAGCCCGCTTTGGAGGACTTTAAGAAGGAGATGGACAAAAACGGATGGGACTATGGCAAGGACGACGAAGAACTTTTCGAGCTCGCCATGCACCCCGAGCAGTACCGCAACTACAAGAGCGGTCAGGCAAAGAAGAACATGCTGGCAGACCTGCAGAAGGCTAAAGATGCCAAGATGGGCAGCAAACTCTCTGCAGAGGAACTCGCCGCTTTCAAGCACGCCAAGGCTGATGCTATCGTCGCTCCGGTGAAGGGCCAGGTGTTCTGGGAGTTCCAGGGCGAGGGCGAGTGTGCTCCTGCCGTAGAACCTTACATTGGCAAGCAATATAAGGAAGGCGACACCTTCTGCTATATCCAGGCTCCTTGGGGCGAGTTTGTGGAGGTCAAGGCTGATCTCGGCGGCAAACTCGTGGAGATCAACGCCAAGCAGGGCAGCAAAGTCCAGAAGGGCAATGTCATCGCTTACATAGAGCGTCAACACTAATATCATATTTCATCATCTATTCTTCTCTTTGCTTTCTGTGAGAGCAGACTGCCGTCGCTGTGCGTAGCAGAGGCTGTAAGATAGCAAGGAGAAGGGTGGATGATGAATTTGTTTTATATGGACTATCAGAAGATCATAGACAAGTATTACCCAACCGACGATGAGTTGCGCCATATCCTGCTCGTTCACAGTCGTGCTGTGACAGCGCGGGCTTTGGAGATTTGTGACTGTCATCCCGAGTTGAATCTCGACAGACAGTTTGTCGAGGAGGCGGCAATGCTTCATGACATCGGCATCTTTCGCTGTGACGCGCCCGGCATTGCCTGCCATGGTACAGAGCCTTATATTTGTCACGGCCGTTTGGGCGCAGAGCTGATGCGTGAGGAAGGCTATCCCAAGCATGCCCGTGTGTGTGAACGGCATACTGGCGCCGGACTGTCCAAAGAGGAGATCATCCGGCAGAACCTGCCATTGCCACATCAGGATTTCTTGCCTGAGACACTGGAAGAGAAGCTGATTTGCTATGCTGACAAGTTCTACAGCAAGTCCAATCTCAAGAAAGTCAAGACATCAGAGCAGGCCGCAAAGAGCATCGCCAAGTTTGGAGAGGGTGGTCTCCAGCATTTCCTGCAATGGAAAACACTGTTTGAACCTGAACGTTAAAAATGCGAAAACCCTCGCTTGTTCAACAGATATTGCGTAATTTTGCATAGCTCATGATGAGCGCCATTCATTGTTTTCACATTATTCAGAATATCCATTGAGAAGTAAGCCTTTCATTATATTATCGGCAGTGGGTGTCATGGCTGTTGCCATGGCCAGTGGCGCTATGCCTTCTCCCGACAAGCGGCTTACCGGCAAGAAGTCTGATACCACACAGACGGACTCCTCCCGTGTCAAAGGATTACAAGCTGATGACGCCGCTACCGATACCACGAGCATGGATTCACTGCAACTCGCTGTCTATCACCACAACAAGGCGGTAGACGACTCTCTGCGTCTCGACTCCATCAACCGTAAGAAGAAAAATGGCATCGACGCCCCCGTCAACTATCAAGCCGACGACTCACTGGTCTATATGGCCTCCACCAATACCGCCCATCTCTACGGTTCGGCTGAGGTGAAGTACGAGAATATGGACTTGAAGAGTGACAAGATCAAGTTGAGTCTTGACAGCAGCCTTGTACATGCTACCGGCTCCAAAGACACCACGGCAAAGGACGGAATCAAGGGTAAGCCGGTCTTTGTCATGGGACAAGACACCTACGACACCGACACGATGTCGTTTAACTTCAAGACCAAGAAGGGTTTCATCAAACACGTATATACTCAGCAGGAGGATGGCTTCCTGACCAGTGAACAGTCGAAACGCAACGACAATGGCGAGATTTATCTGGCTCACGGACGCTACACCACCTGCGACGCACCCCATCCCGACTTCTATATTGCTTTGTCGCGTGCCAAGGTACGTCCCGGCAAGGATGTGGTCTTCGGTCCGGCATATCTGGTAGTGGCCGATGTGCCGTTGCCATTCGCTATTCCTTATGGCTTCTTCCCTTTCACCAAGAGCTATTCCAGTGGCTTCATCATGCCGACGTATGGTGACGAGAACAGCCGTGGATTCTATCTGCGCGACGGTGGCTATTATTTTGCCATGAGTGACAAATGGGATCTGAAGCTCTTGGGTGAAATCTATACCAAAGGCTCGTGGGGCTTCTCGGCAGCCAGCAACTATAGAAAACGATATAAGTACAGTGGCTCGTTCCTCTTCAGCTACCAGGACACCAAGACCGGTGACAAGGGTATGCCGGACTTCTCTGAGCAGAAGAGCTTCAAACTGCAATGGAGCCATCGCCAGGACTCGAAAGCCAATCCTTTCAGTAGTCTTGCTGCCAGCGTCAACTTTGCGTCATCGAAGTATGAGCGCAACAACCTGACGAGTATGTACAATCCGCAGTCGCTCACGCAGTCGACACGTACCTCTTCGGTCAGTTGGAGCACTACCTTCTCCAGCATCGGGCTGTCGCTGAGTTCTTCTGCCAACCTCTCGCAGAATATGCGTGACTCGAGTATCGCCATGACGCTGCCCGACCTGAATATCAACATCTCTCGCTTCTATCCTTTCCGCCGCAAGCATCAGGTGGGTGACGAGAAATGGTATGAGAAGATCTCGATGAGCTATACCGGACAGCTCAGCAACTCAATCAACACCAAGGAAGACAAACTCATGCACTCCAACCTCATCAAGGACTGGAAGAATGGCATGCAGCACAATATACCGATCAGCGGCAACTTCACGCTGTTCAACTATATCAACATCTCGCCCTCGTTCAACTTCACCGACCGTATGTACTCGAGCAAGGTCATACGCTCGTGGGATCAGGCGACACAGGAAGAGGTGCGTGATACGACTTACGGATTCCACAATGTCTATAACTGGAACCTGAGTCTTTCGGCCAATACCAAGCTCTATCTGTTTGCCATCCCTAACAGAAAGATCTTCGGTGATAAGATTCAGGCCATCCGCAATGTCATCACACCGCAAATCTCCTTCAGCTATGCACCTGATTTCGGCGCTTCACGCTACGGCTATTATCAGACCTATCAGAAGACAGATGCTGATGGCAACGTGTCGCTCGTTGAGTATTCGCCCTATTCCGACCAGCTCTATTCCGTGCCGGGAAAAGGTAAGACGGGTAGCATCTCGATGGACTTGTCCAACAATCTTGAGATGAAAATCAAGAGCGACGAGGATTCGACGGGTTATAAGAAGATCAGCCTTATTGATGAGCTCGGTGCCAGCATGTCCTACAACATGGCGGCCTCTTATCATAAGTGGAGTGATCTGAGCATGCGCCTGAGACTGAAATGGTGGAAGAACTATACATTCAACATGAATGCGGTCTTTGCCACCTACGCTTGGGATCTCGACGAGAACGGCAAACCTTATGTCGGTAACCACACAGAGTGGGGACGTGGACGCTTCGGTCGTTTTCAGGGAATGTCGCAGAACATCTCCTACACGCTGACTCCCGAGAAGATCGCCAAGCTCTTTGGCGGTGGTAGCGACGAGGACAAGGACAACAAAAACAAAGACAACAAAGATGATGATGACGAAGGAATAGACACCGACATCAACAGTAATGTCGATGACGAGATGATCAAAGCGCAGAACGGAGCCAAGAAGAAGAGTGGTGGCGGCAAAGCCAGCACAGATGACGACGGCTATATGCGCTTCTCTATGCCTTGGTCTATCACCTTCGGCTATGGCATCACGATGCGTGAGAACACTTCCGGGAAGTTCAACTATAAGACTATGCGCTATCCCTATAGCTTCTCTCAGACACTCAATATGAGTGGTAACCTGCGCATCAGCGACGGATGGAATATCAGCTTCTCCAGTGGTTATGATTTCGACAATCACAAGATGTCAATGACCACGGCGTCGTTACAGCGTGACCTTCACTGCTTCAACATGAGTTGCTCTGTGGTACTGGCTCCATACACGAGCTATAACTTCACCTTCCGATGCAACGCATCAACGCTTACCGACGCGCTGAAGTATGACAAGCGGAGCGGTTACAGCAATGCCGTACAGTGGTATTAATCGTGCTGTATAGAGTGGTTTTCTGTATGATGTGGGGGGGTAACTCAAGCAGAACTTTCGTTATAGAACTATATTGGTAAGAGATTATGAAGAAACAGACACAAGCCATACATGTGCCTTATAAGCGGCGCGACGCGTATGACGCACTCAGTATGCCCGTGTACAATGCAGTAGCCTATGAGTTTGACAATGCTCAGACGATGAGCGATGCCTTTTGCAACCGTATCGACGCACCGGACTATTCTCGTTGTGAGAATCCTACGGTTTCCAACTTCGAGGAGCGTGTCAAGGCGCTCACAGGAGCAAAGAATGTCATTGCGCTCAACAGTGGTATGGCTGCCATCAGCAATACCATGATGGCGCTCACAGCACAGGGAAAGAACGTAGTGACGTCGAAGCATCTCTTCGGCAACACTTTCTCTTTACTCATGTCCACGCTCCGTAAGTTTGGTGTGGGCTGCAAGCTTGCAGACCTGACTGATCCGGAAGCTGTGGAGGCTGTTATCAACGAGAATACATGCTGCATCTTTTTGGAGATCATCACCAACCCGCAGATGGAGGTGGCTGACTTGAGCAAGTTGGCAGAGATCGCCCACGCCCATCATATCCCATTGGTAGCCGACACAACAACCATTCCCTTCACAATGTTCTCTTCCCATGACTTGGGGGTGGACATCGAGGTGGTGTCCAGCACAAAGTATGTCAGCGGTGGCGCCACATCATTAGGTGGACTGGTCATCGACTATGGCACCACACCGCATTTCGGTGAGGTGATGAAAAACGAGATGCTCTTTAATCTTGGTGCTTACATGACTCCGCAGGTGGCTTTCCTGCAGACGATGGGACTAGAGACGCTCGACGCACGCTATCGTGTACAATCCTCCAATGCATTGACTTTGGCTCGCAGGCTTCTGATACTGCCTCAGATCAAACGTGTCAACTATGTTGGCTTGGAGGATAATCCCTTTCACGAGCTCGCACAGCGGCAGTTCGGCTCCACAGCAGGTGCCATGGTGTGCATCGATTTGGAGTCGAAGGATGCCTGCTTCCACATGATTGATCATCTGAAGCTCATCCATCGTGCCACCAATCTCTTCGACAACCGCACGCTGGCCATCCATCCGGCCAGTACGATCTTTGGCCTCTTCCCCGACAAGATGAAAAAGGCGATGGACGTCAGCGACACGACGATCCGTCTCTCCATCGGATTGGAGGATGTTGACGACCTCTTTGAGGACATCAAGCAGGCTTTGGAGGGTTAATTATAGGAATCATGAGAGTTGGGTGTCTCAACTTTCAACTCCCAACTTTCAACTCTTAGTTATGCAATACGATTTCGATACGATCATTGAGCGGCGTGGTTCGGGTGATCTCATGCACGAGGCACTGAAGCCACGCTGGGGACGTGAAGACCTGCAACCCTTGTGGGTGGCTGATATGGATTTTGCTGTCTGTCCGGAGATTCTCGATGCCTTGCGTCATCGGCTGGATCATCCTATTCTCGGCTACACGGTAGAGCCGGAAGATTACTTCCCCGCTATCCACGACTGGGTGCTCTCCCATCATCAATGGGACATCAAAAGGGAGTGGCTGTCGTTTATCCCTGGTATCGTCAAGGGCATAGGACTGGTCTGCAACATCTTTCTGAAGCCCGACGAGAAGGTGATTGTCATGCCACCGGTCTATCATCCTTTCTTCCTCACGCCCCGGGGCAATCATCGGGAAGTGGTGTGGAATCCGCTCATCAGACGGGAGGATGGCTACTACGACATGGATTTCGAGGGCTTGGAGCGAGTCTGCGACGACAGGTGCCGACTGCTGGTCCTTTGCAATCCTCATAATCCGGGTGGCATCTGCTGGACACGTGAGACGCTCAGCCGGCTCGCTGACTTCTGCTATGATCATCACCTGCTGGTCATCTCGGACGAGATTCATTGCGATATGGCACTCTTCGGACACCGCCATATACCTTTTGCCAGTGTGTCGGAGAAGGCTGCCGACATCAGCATTACGTTTCAGTCGCCCACGAAGACATTCAATATCGCTGGCATCATCACCAGTCATGCCATTGTGCCCAACAAAGAATTGCGTGACCGTTTCTTTGGCTGGCTCAAGGCCAACGAATTGGATGAGGCACATATCTTTGCCCATATCGCCACGGAAGCTGCCTTCCGCAAGGGAGAGGAGTGGCGTCGGCAGATGCTGGCTTACGTGGAGGATAACATCCGTTTCGTGGAAGACTATTGTCGGGAGCATATCCCCGGCATCCGTCCGCTGTGCCCTCAGGCTTCCTTCCTCGTATGGCTTGACTGCCGGGAGCTGCATTTGAGCCATGAAGCGCTACTCGACCTCTTTATCGACAAGGCTCATCTGGCTCTCAACGACGGCGAGATGTTCGGACCCGGCGGTGAAGGCTTCATGCGACTCAACGTAGGCTCACCACGAGACTATATCCGCCAGGCATTGGAGAAACTCGCCAAGGCAGTGAAAACTCTGTAGGGATACACCTTGATTTATATAGGAGACTGCGGATACACCTTATTATATATGGGGCTGTCAAGAGCAGCTTCCTTACATACAACAAAAAAAGGGAACTCAGTGAAGAGTTCCTTTTTTTGTGCTTTTATGCTTTAGTGCTTTCATACCTTGCACTATCATGCTTTATTCTTTAGCGTTTTAGAATCCACCAAAGCCGCCGCCACGTGGAGGTCTTCCACCACCAAAGCCACCCATGGGTGGACGTCCTCCACGACCCGGACCCATGCCTGGACCACGATGGCCGTCACCGGGCCCCATGCCTTTGCCACCGAAGAGGTTGAGACGATAGTTGACGTGGAGCATCATGTAGCTGTTGATGCTGTTATACTCCGTGTTGCTGCTCTGCATGGCCGTAATGGTGCGTGAGAGGTTGCTTTGGTTGTGGAGAATGTCGTAGAACTGCAGCATCACTGTGAGGGGTTTACCACGCAGGAAGCTCTGTGAGAGTTGCGCATTCCATACCAGCTCGTTGGTGTTGAGCGAAGGATCGCTGTAACCTCGGCGGCTGTTCTCGTGGAGGTCGGTAGAGAGCGACATACCCCACGGTAGTGTAAAGTTGACATTAGCACCGTAGGCAAATTGCCAGGTGTCGAGATTGGCAGTTGACTGAAGTCCATTGCGTGAGTGGCGGTAGGAGAGCTGTCCGTCGAGTTCCACCTCCAGCCAACTGTTGCGGTAGCTGCCTGAGAGACGCTCCCAAAGGTTGAGATCCTTGGTAGTGCTCTTCTGCGAGTCTGAGGCGTTGTTGAGCGTCACATAACCTACGTTGTTAGCATAGCTCATATTCGTGAACGTGTTGATGTTCCAGATGCCGGCTGAGTCGAGCGGTGTGTTGAACATAAAGGCACCGTTCATGTTCCAGTCGCCGTTGATGTTTTCCGGTCGTGTGGTGCGTCCACCTGTCTTCTCGTCGTAAGTCACCTTAGAGCTGATGGAGTTGTTGGTGGTGGAGAATCCCAGGTGTGCCATCATAGCGCGCTGTGTCTTCTCCCAGTAGTTGTTGTAGAAGAACCGGAAATTTTGTGTGAACGACGGTTTCAGTCCCGGGTTACCTTTCTGAATGTTGAGCGGGTCAGAGTCGTCGGTGATGTCGAGGAGCTGCGAGATGCTGGGCTGTGACGTGTTGGCGCGGTAGTTGATGCGCAGGTTGCTGACCTTGCTGAAGCGGTAGCGGAAGTCGAAGGTCGGCGAGACGTTGAAGACATTGCGTGTGGTGTCGACGCTGATGCCCTGATAGTCCTGGATATAATGCGACTTCTGTGGCTGTGCCATCACACCGGCGTTGAGTTGCCATTTGGTGCGTATCATGCGCAGCATGAGCTCCACGATATGCGTGTAGTTTTTATATTCCGAGTAGCGGCTCAGGTTGGAGTCGAGATAATCGGTGTAGGGGTTAGCGAGACGGTCGAGATAGTTGTCCCATGAGCGGTAGGCGGGATTGATACCCGAGAAGAAGTCTTCACCGAGGTTGGAGAAGTCATAGGTGGAGCGGTCGCTCTTGCTGTAGCTGTATTTAAAGCGGTAGCGCAACTGCAGGAAGGTACCACGCCACAGTGGCTCGCTGTAGGTAGCCTGCAAGGTATAGCCGTAGTTCTTTGTCGGCGTGACGCTATAGCGATTGGTCTGATAGGTAGAGTCCTGTCCCAGCGCGTTGAGAATCTGATAGAGATGCACGTTGCTGGTGGAGAGACTCTTGCCATCATTGTCGGAGTAGTTGGCATCGGCACGCAGTGTGATGTTTCGCCCACGGCTGTTGAGGCGCCGGTTATATTGCAGTTCAGCGCCGAGGCTCTTGTTGCGTGAATAGCTCATGGAAGTGTTGCGTCGGCTGTTGACGAGCAGTCCATTCTCGTCGAGTGTCTTCAAACCATCCTCAGAAAGCGGATCCACCACATATTTAAATGGGTCATCGTTGAAGGAAGCCGAGTTGTTGGCGCCCAGTCCGTCGCTGGTGGAGTAGGAGGCAGTGGGTCGGAACATGATATTGGGCATCGTGTCGGGTGTCCATTCGATGCGTGCCTGCCCATTCCAGCTGTTGGAGCGGGAATAACTTTGGTTGAGACTGTTGGAGAAGGAAGCCGACTTGCTGACGAAGTTCTCACTGGAGTTCTTCGAGTAGATGTCGCCGTCGCTGTGGTTCCATCTGACGCTGCCGTCGACTTTGATAACGTTTTTCTTCTCATAGTTGACATTTGCGCCACCCATCTTCGAGGCGTTGAGTCCGTTGCGGTTTCTGCCGAAGCCGCCACGTCCGCCAAATCCCATGTCGTTGACATTGTTGGCGTTGCCCATGACGAAGACACGGGCTTCCTTGTTAAACAATCCGGCGAAGAGCCTCTCGGCATACCTGTCTTTGGTACCCACGCCAAGGTCGACGTTGGCTATGGCACCTTTGCCCATGCCAGTCTTGGTACCGAAGTCGAGCAC
>R21__coassemble_442_pt1 | contig 34388 bp, 26 predicted proteins | sample R21__metabat2_high_PE_018 | metagenome-assembled genome bin R21
GTGATAAGGACGACGAGAAAGACACGACGCCCACAACGATCTTCACCAGTGTCCACAACGACGATGGTGACAATGGTGACGACGTCGCTACGCAGGTTACCGATACCATTGTGTCAATGGGCAACAAGGTCGGTCGCACCGTTGTGCACCGTGTCAGCAGGGATGTCAGCAAGGAGATCAAAAAGGAAATCAACCAAAACGCTGACAGCGCAACGGCATCGGGACTCAACAAGATCGTTGATGCTGTGGAGAGTTTCCTCAAAGGTCTTTGATGCCTTTACGTTTCAAATAGAGACACAAAGAACGCAGAGACGGCCTCACCCCCTAACCCCTCTCCCTTTGGAGAGGGGTTAGGGGGTGAGGCTTCTAAATCTTCTTGATTCCTTTGCGTGAGTCTTGCAAAATCGTTAACTTTGCAATATCGGTTATTACTTTGTTACAAAAAGGAGATTCTACTATGAAGAAAAGACCATTCCGATTTTTTCCATTGGCTTTTGCTGCTTTCTTCGCGATGTCAGCGCAGGCTGAGGATCATCCGCTGTGGCTGCGGCATTGCGCCATCTCGCCCGACGGTGCGCAGATTGCCTTCTGTTATAAAGGCGACATCTTCACGGTGCCTGCCGCTGGTGGGCAGGCGCGACAACTGACCTCAAACGCTGCCTACGACGGCAATCCCGTCTGGAGTCCCAACGGACAGCAGATCGCGTTCATGTCTAATCGTGAAGGAAGCATGGACATCTATGTCATGAGTAAAGATGGAGGTACGCCCAAACGGTTGACAACGGACAGCGGCGACGAAACGCCAGTCACTTGGCGCGATAACAGTCATGTGCTCTTCTCAGCTGCGCTGTGGACAGAGCCGAAGTCGATCATCTTCCCGTCGAGACAATTCCCGCAGGTCTATGAAGTCGACGTCAACGGCTTGCGTCCGGTGAAGTTTTCCGACATCACGATGGAAGACATGAGCCTCAACGCCAAAGGACAGATCCTCTATCACGACAAGAAAGGCTATGAGGACACGTGGCGTAAGCATCATACTTCCCCCATCACACGTGACATCTGGCTTAATGACAATGGTAAATTCACGAAACTGACGTCGTTCAAAGGTGAGGACCGTAATCCGGTGTGGAACAGCAAGGGTGACGGCTTTTGGTATTTGTCCGAGCGGGACGGTACGTTCAACGTCTATCAACGGCCGTTGCATGGTAACAATGCGACGCAGCTGACCTACTTCAGTGGCAATCCGGTGCGTTTTCTCTCAGCATCGAATGACGGCAAGCTCTGCTTCTCACAGAACGGGGAACTTTATACGCTCGTGCCCGGACGGCAGCCACAGAAGGTTGAGGTCTCTATTGTCACTGACTCAAACGACAAAGAAGTGGTACGCCGCACGCTGACAAGTGGCGCCACGGAGTTCTGTCTCTCACCCTCTGGCAAGGAGATCGCGTTTATCGATCATGGCGATGTCTTCGTCACGTCGACCGACTATAAGACGACGAAACAGATTACCGATACGCCCGAGCAGGAGAGGAACCTCAGCTTCTCGCCCGATGGCCGCTCACTTGTCTACGCCTCTGAACGCAACGGTCTTTGGCAGATCTATCTGACAAAGATCAAAGATGCCAGGGAGAAACAGTTTGCCTATGCTGGTGACTTGGCGGAGGAACAACTCGTGAAGAGCGACCGGACATCGTTCATGCCGAAGTTCAGTCCTGACGGTAAGACGGTGGCCTTTGTCGAAGACCGCGGTACGCTGAAGTCTGTCGACGTGAAGAGCCATACGGTCAAGGCGCTCATGGACGGCAAAAACATCTTCTCTTATTCTGATGGCGACATTGACTATCAGTGGAGTCCCGACTCCCGTTGGATCATCACTAACTATATCGGTAATGGCGGATGGAACAATGCCGACGTTGCCTTGGTGCCTGCAGATGGTTCGCAAAAGGTCGTGGACCTCACGGGAAGCGGATACAATGACGGCGCGGCGCGCTGGGCTTTGGGAGGAAAGGCCATCGCCTTCGCCTCAGACCGTGCCGGTTATCGCAGTCATGGCAGTTGGGGTGCTGAGCAGGATGTCTATCTGATGTTCCTGGATCTCGATGCTTATGAGCGGTTCCAGATGAATAAGGAGGAGAAGGAGCGCTTCGACGAGGCACAGAAAGAGAAGAAAAAGGAGGAGGCTAAGGCTAAGGATAAGAAGAAAAACAAAAAAGGCAAGAAGCTACAGAAGAAAGATGATAAGGATACCAAAGCGAAGCCTTTACGCTTTGACACGGAAAACTGCCGTGACCGTATCGTCCGTCTGACTGTCAACTCATCGGATCTTGGAGACTTTATCCTCTCGCCCGGTGGTGACACGCTCTATTATGAAGCTCGCTTTGAGGACGGTTATGACCTTTGGCGACACGAGATGCGCGAGGGAAAGACTACGTTGGTGATGAAGAAAGTCAATGGCGGCGATTTGCAGGCCGACAGTACTTTCAAGAGTCTCTTTGCCATCAGTGAAGGCAAGATCAAGAAGATCGATCTGGCAAAAAGCGAGATTAAGGATGTGGATTTTGAGGCGCGCTTCAACGACAAGCCTTATCAGGCGCGCCGCTATCTTTTTGATCATATCTGGCAACAGGTAAAGGATAAGTTCTATGATCCGAAACTGCATGGCGTCGACTGGCAAGGCTATCGCGACAACTATGCCCGCTTCCTGCCGTATATCAATAACAACTTCGACTTCAGTGAGATGGTCTCGGAGATGCTCGGCGAGCTCAACGCCTCGCATACGGGCTGCCGTTACTATCCCAACGGTGCGTCGTTGCAGACAGCTGAGCTGGGTCTGCTCTATGACAGCCACTATCAGGGCGATGGGCTGAAGGTGGCTGAGGTGATCAAGCGCGGGCCTTTTGCCGTGAGAAATACGGGTGTCACGTCTGGCTGCATCATCGAGAAGATCGACGGACAACGTATTCTCAGAGACTCTGACTATACGTCGCTGATGGACGGTCGTGCCGGAAAGAATCTGCGTGTGAGCGTTTATAATCTTAAGACGGGCAAACGCTTCGACGTACAGGTGCGCCCGATCTCTCGTGAAGCGCAGCGTGAACTGCTTTATAAACGCTGGGTGGACCACAACCGTGAGCTCGTGGACTCGTTGTCGCGTGGGCAACTGGCTTACGTGCATGTCAAGGCAATGGACAGCGAGAGCTTCCGTACGGTGTTCAGTGAATTGCTCAATGACAAGAACCGCAACCGCAAAGCAGCGATCATCGACGAGCGTCACAATGGCGGAGGCTGGCTTCATGACGATCTCTGCACGCTGCTCAGTGGTAAGGAATATCAGGAGTTCATCGCTCACGGCAAGTACGTTGGACGTGATCCATGGAACAAATGGGTGAAACCTTCTTGCGTGATGATCTGTGAGGATGACTACAGTAATGGTCACGGTTTCCCGTTTGTGTATAAGACTTTGGGCATTGGCAAGCTCATCGGTACGCCGGTGGCAGGTACGATGACCGCTGTCTGGTGGGAGACGCTGATGGACCGTAGCCTTGTCTTCGGCATTCCACAGGTCGGCTGCCGTGATATGAACGGACAGTATGGCGAGAATCATCAGCTCGATCCTGACGTGGAAGTCTATAACACCCCTGAAGACTATCTCAACGGAGACGACGAACAACTCAAGAAGGCTGTGGCGACAATGATGAAATAAAGGCTTCGCATCTTTCAGAGCTTACTGATTATCACGAATATAGCGGAGCTTAGCTTTGCTATATTCATGGTTTCTTTTGTTCTCATCATCAATTTGGCTTCTATTTTCTACTCATAATTCTTGTTGAACATAGGTTTGATTACAGTTGAATATATCTGTGTTTCTTATTCAGCAATATGTGTGTTTCTTGTTAAACATACGCCTGTTACTCATTATGTATATAAAAAAGGTGCTCTTGCCTCACAGCAAAAGCACCAAGCAAACTTAAACAACCAATAAAAGAAATAGATTGTCCTTGCTTATCGGATGAACAGAAGCTCGCGATACTTGGGCAGGGTCCAAAGCTCGTCAGCAACTACAAGCTCCAGCTTGTCGATCTGATAACGGATCGGCTGGAACTTCGACTCCACTGTATCGTGGTAGGCGACAGCCTTCTCGCGGGCATCTTCTATCTTATTTGCGACCTTCCGGGCATTGACAAGGTCTTCTACACCCTTCTCAATGATGGAGGTACGCTCAGCAATTTCCTTAATGATCTTCAGGTTGCGCTCACTGAGTTTCTTGCCTTCCTCGGCGCCGAAGATGGCCATCATGTTCTCCACATTCTTGGCCAACTGGCTCTGATAGTGAGTGGCAACCGGAATGATGTGGTTCATGCTCAGGTCCCCGAGCACACGAGCCTCGATCTGCAGCTTCTTGGTGTAGGTTTCCCATTTCACCTCATTACGTGCTTCGAGCTCGTTCTTCTTCATCACACCCATCGACTCAAACATCCTGATACTGGTATCGTCGAGGTAGCGGTCGAAGATTACCGGACAGCTTTTCTCTGTATCCAGTCCGCGTTTCTCAGCCTCAGCAACCCACTCGTCGCTGTAACCGTTGCCGTCGAAGTGGATAGGAGCGCAAGTTTTGATGTCAGAGCGCAGCACGTCGATGATGGCAGAGAACTTGTCCTCGCCCTTGGCAATGATGGTGTCGACGCGCTTCTTGAAGTCTGTCAGAGCTTCAGCGACAGCTGTGTTCAGCACGATCATGGCGCTGGCGCAGTTAGCCTCGGAACCTACAGCACGGAACTCAAAGCGGTTGCCGGTGAAGGCAAATGGAGAGGTACGGTTGCGGTCGGTGTTGTCGCGCATAATATCAGGAATCTCAGGGATGTCAATCGTCACACCTTCTTTGCCCTTGATGTTGAACAGATCCTTCTTGTCAGCCTTCTTGATATGGTCAAGAATGTCGGATACCTGCTTGCCAAGGAAAGAGGAGATGATTGCTGGAGGTGCTTCGTTGGCGCCCAGACGGTGGGCGTTGGTAGCGCTCATGATAGAGGCCTTCAGCAGACCATTGTGCTTGTATACGCCCATCAGTGTCTCGACGATGAATACCATGAAGCGCAGGTTTTCCTCAGGAGTCTTGCCTGGACCGTGGAGCAATACGCCCGTGTCGGTAGAAAGACTCCAGTTGTTATGCTTACCAGAACCGTTGATGCCGTCGAAAGGCTTTTCGTGAAGCAGTATCTGGAAGCCGTGCTTGCGGGCAACCTTCTTCATCAAGCTCATCAGCAACATGTTGTGGTCGACAGCCAAGTTTGTCTCCTCGAAGATAGGAGCGCACTCAAACTGGTTAGGTGCAACCTCGTTGTGGCGTGTCTTGCAAGGAATGCCAAGCTCCAGAGCCTGGATTTCGAGATCCTTCATGAAAGCCTGCACACGCTCAGGAATCGTTCCGAAGTAGTGGTCGTCCATCTGCTGATCCTTGGCAGAGCTATGACCCATCAGTGTGCGGCCGGTCAGCACGAGGTCAGGACGTGCAGCATAGAGGTCCTCGTCGACGAGGAAGTACTCCTGCTCCCATCCCAGATTGCTGATACACTTCTTCACGTCGGGATAGAAATAATGACAAACATCGGTTGCAGCAACGTTCACAGCATGGAGAGCGCGCAGCAGAGGGGCCTTGTAGTCAAGGGCCTCACCGGTGTACGAAATGAAGATCGTCGGGATACACAGTGTGTCGTCAATGATAAACACAGGTGATGTAGGATCCCAAGCAGAGTAGCCACGTGCCTCAAAAGTCGAGCGGATACCGCCGGAGGGGAAGCTGGATGCGTCAGGCTCCTGCTGGACGAGCAGCTTACCGGAGAATTCCTCAATCATACCGCCTTTACCGTCATGCTCGATAAAGGCATCGTGCTTTTCAGCGGTACCCTCTGTCAGAGGCTGGAACCAGTGAGTATAGTGTGTGACACCATTCTCGTCGGCCCACTGCTTCATGCCTGCTGCAACAGCGTCGGCAATGCTGCGGTCGAGCTGTGCACCGTTGTCGATGACATCGATGAGCTTGTCATACACTTTTGACGGAAGATATTTGTACATCTTCTGACGGTTGAACACGTTCTTGGCGTAGAACGCTGAAGGTCGTTCTACCGGAGTTATGAACTCATCATGCTTTCTGCGCGATGCCTCAGCGACGGCATCAAATCGTAAATTAGTCATATTTCTTAATGTTGATGTTAAAGTTCTTGTATAGTGGTGGTGCCTCGTTGAGGAGATCACCACATTGAATTTTTACTTTTACTATACAGGTTGTTCCTGTAAATGGTTGAGAGTTATGGATGCAGTGTGAAGCCGCAAACGAAGTAAGCCTTCTGTGTGCTGGGGTTGGCATATATGCCTGCGAAGACCGGGACAGAGAAGGAGTTGGTGATCTCGATGTCCTTGCTGGCTTTCAATCCCAGGTTGGTGACTGCAAAACCGTCGGCTTTGGCGTAGAACGAAGTACGGTAAGGTACGGCACCTACTGTCGCTGTCCACTCGAGAGAAGCCAATTTGAAGGGTGCGGCCAACTCTACATAGGACGAATAGGCTCTGTCGTCGTCTTTGTTCACTCCGTCGTTTCCTGCGAAGTTGGTATACCAGTTGACAGCCAACGGGCCAAAGTCATAACCGATGTTTCCTTCAAACACATGACTCGTCTCGTGAGCCTTGTATGCGAAGTACTTGTCGTTGGGTGAGTTGAACCAGTAGTCTGTCACACCGATGTGGAAACCTCCTACCGTGTATGCAGCCGTGAGGTCGAACTCCTTGGTGTCGTCCTTGTCAGACAAACCTACGTTGCCCCATGCGGATAGAGAAAAACCTTTGTAAGCTACGCCCAGTGTCGGCTGGATACTCACGTCGCCTAAGTCTTGTCCACGCCAGATGTACTGGTTGACAACATCGGTACTGATCGTACCTTTTACTTTGTCCTGAGCCTTTGCTGTGAGCGCTGTCATGGCAATGGCAGCCAAATACATCATTCTTCTTACCTTTTTCATAACGACTTATTCTTAATTGTTCATATTTTGGCAGTACGATCCTGAAAGACAGTCTGCCGTTTTCTCTCACTTGCGTTTCTCTCTGTTTTCTCTTTAAGACCGATGTCTTTCGACATGTGGGTCTCTCTGCATTTGTAGTTTCTCGCTGCTTCTCGCGGCTCTGGCTGTATTCCAGATATGTCTTACTTCTTCAGTGACCACTCTGCAATGCGACGCATAGCCTCGCGTACGTCTTCGCGGTTGCCGAAGGAAGTCAAGCGGAAATAGCCTTCACCACTTGGACCGAAGCCCACACCCGGTGTACAGACAACGCCGCATCCGTAGAGGAGCTGCTCGAAGAACTTCCAGCTGTCCATGCCATCGGGTGTCTTGACCCACAGGTAAGGAGCGTTGACACCGCCATAGACTTTATAGCTGAGCTTGCTAAGCGTCTCGCGCATGATCTTCGCGTTCTCCATGTAGTAGTCTATGGTCTCTTGGATCTGTTTCTTGCCCTCTGGTGTGTAGATGGCCTCGGCGGCGCGCTGGCTGATATAGCTTGTTCCGTTGAACTTTGTGCTCTGTCGGCGATCCCATAACTGGTTGAGATTGACGCGCTGTTTGCCGTCGACGGTCACGGCTGTCAACTCTTTCGGGATGATGGTGTAACCGCAACGCACGCCCGTGAAGCCTGCTGTCTTACTGTAGCTGTGGAATTCTATCGCACATTTGCGTGCGCCCTTGATCTCATAGATGGAGTGTGGAATCTCCGGATCAGTGATATATGCTTCATAAGCGGCATCGTAGAAGAGGATGGAATCATTGCGCAGTGCGAAGTTCACCCACTTGCGAAGTTCCTCTTTCGGAAGCACCGTACCTGTCGGGTTGTTGGGGTAGCACAGGTAGATCATATCTACGTGGCGGTCAGGAATCTGCGGTACGAAGTCGTTTTCTGCCGTGCATGGGAAATAAGTGACATCCGTCCATTTACCATTCTCGAAGACTCCTGCACGTCCGATCATTGCGTTGGAGTCTATATAGACGGGATAGATGGGATCTGTCACGCCGATGTTATTGTCCCAGCGCAGGATTTCCTGGATGTTTCCGGTGTCGCTTTTGGCACCGTCGTTGATGAAGATCTCATTGAGATCAATGTGGATACCTCTTGGCAGGAAATCGTTTTTCTGAATAGCCTCGCGCAGGAAGTCGTAACCTCTCTCTGGTCCATAGCCACGGAAAGTGGCCTTGTTGGCCATTTCCTCCACCGCTTTGTGCATGGCTTCGATGACCACCGGAGCCAAAGGACGCGTCACGTCGCCAATACCCAGACTGATCACCTTGACCTTAGGATGCGACACCTTGAAGGCGTTGACCCTTTTAGCTATGTCGGCAAACAAGTAGTTGCCGGGTAACTTCAGGAAGTGTTCGTTTACTAATGCCATATACTTAAATTCCTTTTATGTTGTGTGTTAAGTTTGTTACTATCGTTTTCTATGCCTCTTTGGGGAGTTTTCAGTGCCTCTCTCAGTGTCAGTCTATTTCTCTTCCGGCAAATCTATCTCTCCCTCAAAGGCGAAGGCTGCCGGGCCGGTCATATATACATGGTTGTCGTTGGGATTCCATGTGATGTCGAGATCGCCGCCGTCCATGGCGATGATAGAGTGTCTGCCGCTGACACCGAGCTTTGCGGCGGCTACGGCTGTGGCACATGCTCCTGTGCCACAAGCCATTGTGATGCCGCTGCCCCGCTCCCAAACACGGGTGCGAAGCTTGCCTTGACCCACCAACTGCGCAAACTCTATGTTACATCGCTGTGGGAAGGCTTTCTCTCTCTCCAATATCTTTCCTAACATTGTGATATCCATGTTCTCTACATCGTCCACGAAGATGACGTAATGTGGGTTGCCCATGCTTACGAAGAGGCTTTTGAACTCTCCTTCTTCCGTACGTAGGATGTGGTCAGCCAAGGCCTTGATGCTGTTCAGCTCCTCAGGTGTGTGCCCTGTATATAGCTCTTTGACATCAAAGGCAGGCTCTAACATATCTACTGTGACGCTCTCCACTTTACCTGCTTCCAGGTGCAGGCTGAGGACCTTCACGCCGGAGAGAGTCTCCAATCTGATCTTGGTCTTACCGGTGATACCTTTCTCATATAGATACTTGGCGATGCACCGGCTGGCATTGCCGCACATCATTGCTTCAGAACCATCGGCATTGAAGATACGCATCGAATAGTCGGCTTTCTCCTCATCCTTCGATTTGCCAATAAGCACCAGTCCGTCGCTGCCAATGCCTGTGTGCGGCTTGCTCCAAGCAATGGATGCTGCGCTCGGATCGGGGATATTATATAATAAGGTGTTGACGTAAATATAGTCATTACCAGCCCCGTGCATCTTGGTGAAGTGAATGGTCTTTGACATAATGAAGCAATTTATTTCTTATTGATTGACTTAATGTTTTGAATACGCTGCAAAGTTAATACAAAAAGATAGAACTGCAAAGAGTTGCACGACATTTTTTAGAAACTTTTTCTATAAAAGTATTGAATTGTAATGTCTGAAGCTGAAAATCATTACAATTTATCAATGAAACCACTATTTTATAGAGCATTTTGCAAGCAATTAAAAAACAATGATAACAAAAAGTGAATTATCGATTGTCTATATAAACAAAATGTATTAACTTTGCAGTCGAAAGATTACAATACGTAAGCAACCGTAAGTTTAACCATAAAGAAAGGTAAGTTATGAAGAAGATTGAAGCGATCATCCGTAAGACTAAATTTGAGGATGTAAAGGAAGCATTGCTTGCTGCTGACATCGAATGGTTCTCCTATTACGATGTCCGTGGTGAGGGCAAGATGCGCCAGGCTCGAATCTATCGTGGCGTGATGTACGATACGAGCAGCATCGAGCGTGTGTTAATGAATATTGTCGTGCGTGACAAAAACGTCGACAAGACGGTGAAGGCCATCACGAACGCCGCGCGCACAGGTGAGATCGGTGATGGACGTATCTTCATCATTCCGGTTGAGGACACTATCCGCATCCGCACCGGCGAGCGTGGAGACATTGCCCTGTACAACGCAGAGCAGGAGAAGTAACGCTTCTGCACGCTTTCTTTCCTAAATATAAAGAAGGTGGATGAAATAGAGAGAACATAGAAACACAATGAGGGTAACAAAAAATCAATCGTATTATGACAGTTCAAGATTTAAGTATTTCTATAGATACCGTATGGATGCTGCTTGCAGCCATGCTCGTATTCTTCATGCAACCAGGTTTCGCCTATTGTGAGGCGGGTTTCACCCGGCGTAAAAACACCACAAACATCCTGTTTAAGAACTTCGTCGACTTCATGCTGGGCTCTGTGCTCTTCTGGTTTGTCGGTTTCGGCTTCATGTTCGGTTCTGATGGCCAGGGCTTCATCGGCATGCCCAACTTCGGCGATCTCTCTTTCTATCACAATGCCAACGGTCTGCCTACAGAGGGCTTCCTGATGTTTGAGACCGTCTTCTGTGCCACATCAGCCACGATCGTTTCCGGTGCTATGGCTGAGCGTACAAAGTTCAATATGTATGTTGTCTATTCGCTCTTCATTTCTTTGATCATCTATCCTGTTGAGGGGCACTGGACCTGGGGCGGCGGCTGGCTTTGCAACGCTGCTGACGGCAGTTTCATGATGAACACCTTCGGTCATGCATTCCATGACTTTGCCGGTTCCACTGTTGTGCACTCTGTCGGTGGTGTGCTGGCTCTGGTAGGTGCCATCTTCCTTGGTCCCCGTTTGGGTAAGTATCGCAAGGATGGCAAGAGCAACGCTATTCCGGGTCACAGCCTGACGTTGGCTTCTCTCGGTGTGTTCATCCTCTGGTTTGGATGGTTCGGTTTCAACCCGGGTTCTCAGCTTGCAGCAAGTGGTCAGGTCAACCGTGAGGCTATCAGCCATGTATTCCTGACAACCAACATGGCAGCCGCTTGTGGCGGTCTGGCTACCATGTTCCTCACTTGGGTCAAGTATGGCAAGCCTTCCTTCTCATTGACACTGAACGGTATTCTTGCCGGTTTGGTAGGTATCACAGCTGGTTGCGACTGTGTGTCAGTGGTTGGCTCTATCATTATCGGTATCTGTTGCGGTATCGCACTGCCGTTTGCTGTTGAGTTCATTGATCAGAAACTTCATATCGACGACCCAGTCGGTGCCAGCTCAGTGCACTGGGTGAACGGTGTCCTCGGTACTTTGTTGACCGGTCTGTTCTCCACCAGTGAAGGCGCTTTCTATGGCCACGGCTTCGGCTTCTTAGGTGCAGAGGCCTTCGGCGTACTCTGTGTAGATGCTTGGGCTGCCGCCTGCGGTATCGTACTCTTCTGGACCATCAAGCACACTGTCGGACTCCGTGTTGACAAGCGCGTGGAGGAAGAAGGACTTGACATCTACGAGCACGGAGAATCAGCATTTAATCTCTAATTGGAAAACACACCTCCCAGGGGCATCAGCACTTCGGTGACTCTTGCTCTTGGGAGTTTCAACGTATACATTCACAAACTTAACAGCTTTTACAACCATGTGTGGAATAGTAGGAATTTTCAACATTCAGGAGCTGACTCCTGATTTACGCCAGAAGGCGTTGCGTATGAGTCAGAAGATCCGCCATCGTGGACCCGACTGGAGTGGTATCTACACCGGCGCCTCAGCCATCCTCTGTCATGAGCGACTGAGCATTGTAGACCCGGAGAGCGGCAAGCAGCCGCTGTTCTCGCCCGACAAGAAGGAGGTTCTCGCCGTGAACGGAGAGATCTACAACCATCTCGACATCCGTGCATCCTTCCCTGACTATGCTTTTCAGACGGGTAGCGACTGCGAGGTGATCCTGGCCCTGTACCGTCAGTGGAAGGAGAAAGCACGCTCGCTGACGTCTGCCGAGGCTTTGCATGCTTCCATCGTCAGCATGATAGAGAAGCTCAGTGGCATCTTTGCCTTTGCCCTCTATGATGCCGAGGATGGCTCGTTCCTCGTAGCCTGTGATCCGATCGGCGTGATACCTCTTTATATAGGTTATGATTCCGACGGCAAAGTGTATGTTGCCAGTGAGCTGAAGGCCTTGGAGGGACAGTGCGATCATTACGAGCCCTTTCTGCCCGGTCACTACTATTGGAGCAAAGACCCGGGCATGAAACGCTATTATCACCGCCATTGGATGGATGGGAAGACACGCCAGCAGAGCGCTCTGTCCTATGGTCAGGCCGTTGAGGAGATCCGTCAGGGACTGATGTCTGCCGTGAAGCGTCAGTTGATGAGCGACGTGCCTTACGGTGTGCTGCTCTCCGGCGGACTGGACTCTTCTGTGATCTCTGCCATTTCCGAGCGTTTCTCTTCCACACGTGTTGAGGAGGGCGGTGAGACCCGTGCCTATTGGCCCCGCCTCCACAGCTTTGCTGTCGGCTTGAAAGGTGCGCCGGACTTGGCCAAAGCAAAACTTGTCGCTGACTATATCGGCACCGTTCACCACGAGATCAACTACACCATTCAGGAAGGTCTTGACGCCATCCGTGACGTGATCTACTTTATCGAAACCTATGATGTGACCACCGTGCGTGCTTCTACGCCGATGTATCTCCTGGCCCGTGTCATCAAGTCGATGGGTATCAAGATGGTGCTTTCGGGTGAGGGTGCCGACGAGATCTTCGGCGGTTATCTCTATTTCCACAAGTGTCCGTCACCGGAGGAGTTCCACAAGGAGACCGTGCGCAAACTTTCCAAGCTCTATCAGTACGACTGTCTGCGTGCCAACAAGAGCCTGGCTGCGTGGGGTGTCGAGGGTCGTGTGCCTTTCCTCGACAGGGAGTTCCTGGATGTCGCCATGACGATTGATCCGAGCTACAAGATGTGTCCGGGCAAGACGATCGAGAAGAAGGTAGTGCGCGACGCGTTCACCGACATGCTCCCCGAGGAAGTGGCTTGGCGCCAGAAAGAGCAGTTCTCCGATGGTGTAGGCTACAGTTGGATCGACACATTGAAGCAGATCACCGCTTCTGCCGTCAGCGACGAGCAGATGGCGCACGCTGCCGAGCGCTTCCCGATCAATCCGCCGCGCAACAAAGAGGAGTATTACTATCGCTCCATCTTTGCCGAGCACTTCCCCAGCGACTCTGCCGCTCGCTCAGTGCCCAGCGTGCCGAGTGTCGCCTGTTCCACTGCTGAAGCCCTCGCTTGGGACGAGTCATTCAAAAACATGAATGAGCCCAGCGGTCGGGCCGTCAAAGATGTACATGAGGACGTTGAGTAATCGTTGTTGTATAGTTGCAGGTATATTTCCTTCAATAGTAAGATTCGTTTTCAAGGATACATACGTAAAAGAGGCTGCATCCGTTAGGCTGCAGCCTCTTTCTTATGGTCTATAGCCATGAGCAAGCTTTACCCAGCTTTGCTTAGTCTTCTTATACTTGTTTTGTTTTCAGTCCCAGAGCCTTTGCTTTTTCCTGCAACAGTGTCATGAGGGGCTCACGCTCGTTGGGCACGGTGTTGTCGAGGACAGCCTGCTTCAAGGCTTGCTTGAGCTGGCCGACCTCTCTTGAAGGCTTCAAGTCGAACATCTTCATGATCTCATTGCCGTCGATGCAGGGCTGCAGCAGACGCTTGTAGTCCTTCTCTTTCAGGTCCGTGATCTTCTCACGCACCATGCGGAAGTTCTCCAGGAAGCGCTGCTTGCGCTGATTGTTCTTGCTGGTGATGTCGGCTTCGCAGAGCATCATCAGGTCGTCGATGTCGTCGCCGGCGTCATTGACCAGTCGTCTGACGGCACTGTCGGTGACCTCTTCGTCAGCGATGACAATGGGACGCATGTGCAAGTCCACCAGCTTCTGCACATATTTCATCTTTATGTCCATCGGCAGTTTCATGCGACGGAAGATCGCCGGCACCATCTTGGCACCGACATAGTTGTGATTGTGGAAGGTCCAGCCCTGCGCGTCGTCCCACCGTTTGCATTTTGCCTTGCCGACATCGTGCATCAGTGCTGCCCAGCGCAGCCAGAGACGGTGGTCGTCGAGATGCTGCAAGTCGGCTTTCCACTCCTCTTTTTGCTTCTCGTCGGCCTCCTTGCCCTGAAGCTTCTCCACGAGATAGCTTCGGCGCTCGTTCTGTCGACGGCATACGTTGTCGAGGACTTCGAGGGTATGGAAGAAATTGTTTTTATGTGCACGCCCCTTGCGCGTCTCCACGTTGTCGAGCGCGGTGAGCTCAGGGAGAATCAGTGTGAGCAGACCCGCACGGTGCAGGTCCACGAAGCCACGGCTGGGTTGGTCGGCGAGGATGATCTTGTTGAGTTCCTCCTCGATGCGCTCCCCGCTGATGATCTTCAGCCGTTCGGCGTTGCGTGTCAGTGCGTCGAAGGTCTCGTCTTCGATATAGAACTTCAATTGTGTGGCGAATCTTACGCAGCGCATCATGCGCAGCGGGTCATCGGAAAAGGTGACGTCAGGGTCAAGGGGCGTGCGGATGATGCCGTCCTCCAGGTCAGCGAGTCCGTCGAAAGGATCGACAAGCTCGCCAAAACGGTCGGCATTAAGACAGACGGCCAGCGCGTTGATGGTGAAGTCGCGTCGGTTTTGGTCGTCCTCCAACGTACCGTCCTCGACATGCGGCTTACGGCTGTCGTGGCTGTAGCTTTCCTTGCGGGCACCAACGAACTCCACCTCTGTGTCGCGGTATTTGACTTGTGCGGTGCCGAAGTTGCGGAAGACACTCAGACGGGCGGCGCGACCGAGTCTGTTTTTCAGTGTTTGCGCCACGTCGATGCCACTTCCGACGACGACCACGTCGATGTCGTTGGACGGTCTTTCAAGGAAGAGGTCGCGCACATAGCCTCCTACGACGTAGCACTCTACGCCGAGGCCGTCGGCCACCTCCGATATGGTGTGAAAGATCTTTTTGTCGAGCAGCATAGCCAGCTCGTCGTCACTCAGCATTCTCATATTTTTCCTTTTAAGGTGCAAAGGTACTGTAAACCGAATACAATACAAAGAAAAAGAATAAGAAAATTCTTTTTTTATATCTCACACGGAGACATAGAGACACAGAGAAGGCTTCGCCTTGTAAAGTATAAGTCTGTTACTCTGTCTTTTCTTGTTAACGCTCCGCTCCGCGGAATAAAGAATATAACCGAATATTTAGAAAATATATTTTCGATATTCGTTCATCTTCGTCATTCCATCGAAGATGGAGCGTTCAACTTCAAGACATTGCATCTTCGGCCAAGAATGCGAAGATTCACACCTTCCCGTTCTTTTCGCGTGTACTTTCTTCTAATCGCACACAGAGTCATTCCCGTTTTTTCTCTCACACAATCGGAAATCCTCGCAAAGAATAGGGATTTCCCTTTGCGACTTTGAAGTCTATCTCTTAATTTTGCAACCATCAGATAGGAATCTAAATCAACCATTAAAAGTATAAGACCATGAAAGAACGTATTCTCTCTTCTGCCATCGTTGCCCTGGGCATCGTATTGCTCGGCATCTTCCTGAAAGCAGGTATGGACAACTTTACGGAGAAAGACCGCAAGGTCACCGTGAAAGGATTGGCCGAGAAGGAGGTCAAGGCCGACAAGGTAACGTGGCCGATCATCACCAAGGAAATCGGCAACGACCTGCCTGAACTCTATGACCGCATCGCTGCCAAACAGAAGACCATCCGGCAGTTCTTGCTCTCCAATGGCATTCAGCCCAGCGAGATCAGCACAGGAGCGCCGAAGGTGATCGACATGAACGCGGAACAGTATTCAGGCAATGACAAGCCTTACCGCTACAATGTCACGGTGGTGGTGACCGTCACCTCAACGCATGTCGACCATGTGCGCCAGATCATCGCGCGCCAGGGCGAGTTGCTCAAGCAGGGGGTCGCCGTGGTGGCTGGTGACTACGACGCGGCCAACAACGTCAGCTATCAGTTGACTTCATTCAAGAAGATGAAACCGCAGATGATGACGGAGGCCATCGAGAATGCCGAGCAGACGGCTCAGCAATTCGCCAAGAACAGCCATTCCAAGCTCAACAAGATCGTCAGCGCTGATCAGGGGCAGTTCTCCATCGACGACCGCGACGCCAACACTCCTTACATCAAGCGCGTGCGCGTCGTCACCACCGTCACTTACTCGCTGAAAGACTAAAGGGCTGTTGAAAGACTACTTGTTGAAGAAACTGACAAAAAAACGGCTCTGAGAATTCAATTCTCAAAAACAAGTCGTCCTTTGCTCGGATTTTCGCGATTTTTTTAGCGGTTTTTCTTAACTGTCTGATTGATAAGAAGATAACTGCGTTTTGCCGAATTTGGTATAGCAGGAAAGGCACTTTGACGAGAAATTCTCTAAAGAATTTCTCGTCAAAGTGCCTTTCTGATGCAGTCATCTCGGTAGTTTGATGTGATCATCTCGGTAGTTTGACCTTGTCATCTCGGTAGTTTGATAGGGTCAGCAAGCCTTTTTGATAGTGAGCGCATCGTTTTTTCATCTTTCGAATCCACAAATTTGGCATTTTCCTCATTGCGGCTTCTCTAGATTGTATTTTCAGGATGAGGTCCTTTTGTCAATACGTTTCAGCGTTGATCCGTCTTTCCGGTTTATAAGACATCCACTACGATAGGTGGTCATGAATATTGGGGATCGTGAAGATAATAGCCATGTTGAGAGGCAATATTCAGGCGAGAAGCCCGTTGTATTGAAGTTGGCTTCGGCAGTCGCGACACACTCATCAAGTAATCATTGATGCAGCTTGTCGCTTAACTGCCCAATGCCTTTACACGTTTTATACATTATTGTTATTATGATGCGGCAGATTATCAACCATTTTACCGACGACGACCTGTACAAGTTCACGATGTGCTGCGCTGTCATCGACAACTATCCACGCGCATGGGTGAAGTATGAATTCAACGACCGTGACAATACCGTCTATCCCAAAGGGTTTGCCGACCTTGTCATGGAGCAGGTGGGCTATCTGGAAAAGCTCACCATCACCGACGAGGAGATTGCTTTCATGCGTCGCAAATGCTATTATCTGCCCGACTGGTTCTATATCTATCTGCGCGGCTTTCGCTTCAGCCGTAAGTGGGTTCACGCCCGGCAAGACGAGGACGGGCATTTGCACATAGAGTTTGAGGGCGTTTGGGCAGAGACTATATTGCTGGAGGTGAAAATGCTTGCCATCGTTTCAGAGTTGTACTACATCGTGTGCGGCGAAGAAGATAGGTTTGATTATGACGCATATTACCCAAAAAGCTACCACAAGGCGGAGCGGCTGCTCGCTGCCGGATGTACTTACTCCGACTTTGGTACACGCCGCCGTGCGTCATTCCAAGCTGAGGACACTGTGGTCAGAGCCATGAAAGACTGCCAGGAGGCACGCGACTGGAAAGGCCGATTCGTCGGTACGAGCAACGTCTATCTCGCCATGAAGTACGATTTGACACCTGTCGGCACGATGGCGCACGAGTTCATAGCAGCCATAGGAGGTATGTATGGTCCGCAGATGGCCAACCACATCGCTATGAACGCCTGGCGACACACCTTCAACGGAGCGCTCGGCACCTTTCTCTACGACACCTTCGGCTGGAACATCTTCTCTCTGAACTTCTCCGAAGACTTTGCCAATCTCTTCAAGGGCTTGCGCGTCGATTCCGGCGATAACATGGAGCAACTGCAAAAGATTTGTACCAAATACCGGAGTTTAGGCATTGACTCCCAGTCGAAGCAGGTCATTTTCTCCAACGCTCTGGACACCGACCGTGCCATAGCTTTGCAGCAAGAAGCGGAGAAGTATGTGCAGCCGTCGTTTGGCATTGGCACACACTTTACCAATGACTTCGACGGCATCCGCCCGATGATCATCGTCATCAAGCTCGTAGCAGCTAAGATTACCGAATCGTGGCCGTTCTACAACGATACCTGCAAGATCAGTGAGGACGCAGGCAAGCACACCGGCAATCCGAAGGTGATCCGTCGCTTCATGGAGGCACTGCACCTTTGAAAGGTAAAAAAGTAAAGAGTTACTTCATTCATCCATGGGAGTCCTCTACGACATATCCCTACCATTGTACAACCCCATGTCTCTCCGTCCTTGTGAGGCTAAGGCCTCACAAGGACGGAGAGACATGGGGTCATTCATAGTGTGTCCCCTCCGGGGACATGCAACTAAGTAAACACCTGTTGATGTTTTAAATACCAGTTGCTGTTTTCGTCAAAATTTTATTATTTCACAATTATCTTTTTACCGTTGACGACGACAATGCCTTTGTAGTGCTCATCGACTCGCTGACCTTTGAGGTTGTAGCGGATGTCGCTGGACTGACGCTGATGGAGCGTCACAGCTTGGATAGTCGTTGGTGTTTCAGTTTCGACGAAGAGCAGCGGCATCGTGCCTTGTTGTTTAGCATAGCAGCCAAACGAGGTGTGTACGCTCGAATACTGTATCCAGTGGTTGGTTGCCGATACAATTTTCCATGTGTTGTCGCTGTTGGGCGTGAGTGTCCACAGAGCTGTAGCGGAGGGAGAGCGTGTGACGTTGAAGTTCTGGTATCGATTATCGTTATAGTAATATTGGTTGTTGCTATCCACAATATAGTACTTGTCGTCGCTTTGCAGTGTGATGATGAAAGCGTTGGCTTTGCTGCTTACCGTGATCTGCTTCTGGTCGTTGACGGTCACGTCTGTTGTAGACAGATAGCCATACTTACTACTGATAGGCTTGGCGGCAATATCATTGCTCCCGCTCTGTGCCACGATCAGATAGCTCTTGCCCGATTCTACCTTATCGGCCAGCACGAAAGTATACTTGTCCTCGCTTGGCGGAGTCACTGGCAGCGAAGGTTCTTTGAGATAACGGTCGTCGTCGTCGGCCGTAGTGATGGAAACTTCTGGGTTGAATGCTATGTCAGTACTGTCGCCCCAAACATACTCAGCCAAGTGCGGAAAGTCGATGAGCAGATTGCGGTTGCCCTCGATATTGGCCACTGCATTGTTGCGTACGCGCTCCAGGCTGTCGACCTTGTCAGTCTTGCTCCACTGGATGTAGAGCGTGGTTGCCCAGGGCTTCATACCGGGATAGTCGTTGTTAGCCATGGTCTCCTCTCCGGTGCCTGAGAACGTTAGGTTGCTGTAGGCAATTGCCATGTACATGTAGCTGCGTGCAAAGTCGCCTTTATAGATGTCGCCCGGTTCCCAGCATTGCACTCCAGTCTGTCCGTCGATCGTGCCTGTGCCAACTTTGTCATAGCCTTCGTCTTCAATTTTGACGTTAGTCACCACACCCATAGGATAGTTGCTTTTGGATGAGTTGGCTTTGGAGTCAGAGGGGTAGAGGTTATAAAGATCCTTGTAAGCTTTGTTCTCGTCACCTCCCCACCAACTCTTTGGAAAGGAGTGCTCTATGTTCATGCCGTTAATGGCTATCCCATTATGGTCTTTGAAATAGAATTTACTGGAACTGTAACGGTTGTAGCATTCGTTGGTCTTCGGATCCCGGTCGGTGTACCAGAAACCCCACCAAGTGTTTTCTGTTCCGCTACCATATTCGAGTACCGTTTTAGGGGCCAAGAGAGGGTGCAGTGCCGCTTTGAGTTCAGCGCCTTTCTTGCCTTTCAGCGTCTGTGCGTACTTGATGAGCTCAGCGCGGTTGATGGCGTGGGTGGAAGACGAGCCGCAAAGAAGTAGTGCAGCCGCGAGAAGGTAATGTTTTAATGTCATGTTGTTATGGATATTACTTTTTCCTTAATTCCGCAACTTAGTTAAATGTTATGTTTTATAAGCTCCTGAGCAACAAAAAGTTGCCCAGGATTTTGTCATGTCATTTTTTCACTTATCTTAGTGTTGCAAATCCAAAGACAGTGAAAAACGCAACGGACATGACAAAAATACAAATTAAATTTGAGAATCTCACTCCTTTCGGCGGTATTTTTCCAGTCATGGAGCAATTTGACTCCGGCCTCTCATCGGTGATTGATTCCACACTGGGGTTAAGATGCAAGTTCTATGGCTATCAGTACAGCGAGATCATCCGTTCGCTCATGAGCGTCTACTTCTGTGGCGGTTCATGCATAGAGGACGTCACCACTCATCTGATGAAACACCTCTCGCTTCATCCGACACTCCGCACTTGCAGTGCCGACACCATCCTCAGAGCCATAAAGGAACTGACCCGGGATAACATCTCGTATACCTCAGACACTGGCAAGGTCTATGACTTCAATACGGCAGACACGTTCAACACATTACTTCTGAATTGTCTGCTGGCCACCGGGCAACTGAAAGCGGGCGGGGAGTATGACGTTGACTTCGACCACCAGTTCCTTGAGACGAAGAAGTATGACACCAAGCCTACATACAAGAAGTTTCTCGGATACCGCCCGGGCGTTGCCGTTATAGGGGACATGATTGTCGGCATAGAGAACAGCGACGGAAACACCAATGTGCGTTTCCACCAGCAGGATACGCTGAGGAGAATCTTTGAGAGGCTTGAGCGCAACAATATTGCAGTCAACCGCTTCAGGGCAGACTGTGGGTCTTGCTCTGAAGAAATAGTGGAGCAGGTTGAGAAGCATTGCAAGTCTTTCTACATCCGTGCCAACCGCTGCAGCTCGCTCTATGAGGACATCCTTGCGCTCAGAGGGTGGAAGACGGAGGAGATCAACGGCACGGTGTTTGAGCTGAATTCCATTCTTGTTGAGAAATGGAAAGGAAAGGCGTGCCGTCTTGTCGTTCAAAGGCAGAAGCGCACGGACGGTGAGCTTGACCTGTGGGAGGGTGAATACACCTACCGCTGCATCATGACAAACGACTACGGGTCTTCCGTGAGAGAGATTGTCGAATTCTATAACCTTCGCGGAGGAAAGGAGCGTATCTTCGATGACATGGCGGGCGGATTCGGATGGAACAGACTGCCAAAATCCTTCATGGCAGAAAACACGGTCTTCCTTCTGCTCACGGCACTTATACGCAACTTCTATAAATTCATCATGGAGAGACTGCAAGTGAAGAAGTTCGGACTCAAGACAACAAGCCGTATCAAGGCCTTCGTTTTCAAGTTTATCTCTGCCCCGGCCAAGTGGATTAGAACGTCGAGGCAGCCGGTGCTGAATATGTACACAGACAATCATGCCTATAGAAACATGTTCAATACAGACTTTGGGTAATCCTTATTGCTTGTCGGTGTTCAACGGCGTATTGCCTCAAGTTGCTTTGTGGGGTAAGGGGATGAAATGCTCTGTCACGAAAAATACGACACCATCATGACAGCCAGAGACAACAAAATGATGGTTATGAGCTAAACTGGCATTTTATCGCAACAGTTGCGGATTTGAGGTTCAACAGAAAGTCCACGATAGCCAGAAAGGGCGCGTTGTGTACCGCCCCTCGGACATGGTAAGGCTCCAAGTCTTCGTAGGTGAAGAGGAAACGGTAACTGGAATTCTTCTCCAACCGCGCCAGTGCGCTGGGCAGGTCTTCGTTGTTGAACTCCATGGAGAGCCTCACGTCATTCTGCGCGTTTGCTGTCAGCGCTGTCAGCATCAGCAACAGCGTCAGCAGTAGAGGCAGGACTGTTCTTTTCATAAGCGATGGTGTTTGGTTACTCTCAGAGTATGATAATGAATGATTATAGCGTGAAATATATTTAATGCTTGTGTGAATACTATGTCTACTGTGCTTGTAAATGGTGCAAAAATACTAAAAAGAATTCAAAAATACGAATGGTGAGCGATAAAAACAAAAAAGAAGAGATTCTTTTTGTTCTTTCGCTTATTTACCGTAACTTTGCATAGCTTTATATAGTACATTTTCTAACTGATTTAAAAATACACAGTATGAAACCTACATTATTACTGCTTGCTGCCGGAATGGGCAGCCGTTACGGTGGTTTGAAACAATTAGACGGTCTGGGTCCAAACGGCGAGACAATCATGGACTACAGTATCTATGATGCTATTCAGGCTGGTTTCGGCAAGATCGTCTGGGTGATCCGTAAGGATTTTGAGCAGGACTTCCGCGAGAAGATCCTTTCTAAATATGAGGGACATATCCCCTGTGAGCTTGTGTTCCAGAGCCTCGACAAGCTTCCTGATGGCTATTCTGTTCCAGAGGGTCGCACGAAACCTTGGGGTACCAACCACGCTGTGATGATGGCCAAAGAGGTGATCAACGAGCCTTTCTGCGTCATCAACTGCGATGACTTCTACAACCGCGACTGCTTCAAGGTGATTGGTAAGTTCCTCTCAGAACTGCCGGAAGGCAGCAAAGGCAAGTATGCTATGGTAGGTTTCCGCGTTGGCAACACGTTGAGCGACAACGGCTCTGTCTCTCGTGGCGTCTGCTCGAAGAATGCAGAGAACCTGCTCACCGGTTGCGTGGAGCGCACAGAGATCGAGCGACAGGCCGATGGCAATGTGGCTTACAAGGACGAGAACGGCAAGTGGGTAGAGATTGCTGACACCACACCAGTAAGCATGAACGTGTGGGGCTTCACTCCGGAATACTTTGAGTATAGTGATAAATTTTTCAAGGAGTTCCTCAATGCTCCCGCGACAAAGGCTAATCCTAAGGCTGAGTATTTAATTCCTTGGGTGGTGAATAAGCTGATCAATGAGGGTAGGGCTACCTGCGAGGTGCTCGACACCACGAGCAAGTGGTTTGGTGTTACCTATTCTGCAGACCGTCCGGGTACTGTTGCCCGCATCCAGCAGCTGGTTGACGAGGGCGTATATCCCAACAAGCTCTTCTAATCGGCCAACAAGTTTTACTGATAGAAATTCTTGGAACTGTACGACTGGATTTTGCCACATTTGGACTTCGGGAAGTTGTCCCGTGCGTTCGGTAGAATGATTAGGTTCGCCAAAAAGCATTGACTAAAGATGGTCAAACGTTCGTTTGGCTAATTGGCTGACGATCGTTTGACCAATTGTTCGACGGTCGTTATACAAATGGCTGACGACTGTTTGACCATCTTGTGAATGACGTTTTTTAACGAAATGATGCCGTCTTAGTCGATGGGAAACACGCTATCATAGCAGTTTCCATTCGTATAGGTCGAAATCTTTCTTTGCTGAAGAGCTGAATCTTCTCGGTCCTTTAGCAATCAAACAATAAAGCCCCGGATGACATCTGATCATCCGGGGCTTTGCATTATAGCCATACACCTTATTACTATATAGGGCTGAGCGTTTTCTGTTCTACCGGCCATTTATAAAATAATAGGGGGGAGGCATCTTTTCTTTTTTTCCTTTTTACTTTGATATAATGCCAACCTGCGTAGAGTTCAGGAATTCGATGATACTGCGAACTTGCTCTCCGTCGGGCACCTGGTCGCGTATCTGCAGTGCAGCATCGAAGACGCTCACTTTGCCATTGAAGACAAGACGGTAGGCATTGGCCACATGTTTGCGGATGCGCTCGTCGATATGCCAAGTCTCCATCATGGTATTGTTGGGTCCCGCATATTCTATTGGGTTACCGCCTGCGATGACGTATGGCGGTACGTCTTTGGAGAAGCGGGTACCGGCTTGCAGCATGGCCAGATTGCCGACACGCGTGCCGGCATTCTCGATGACCGATGATGAGAAGATGACACCGTCACCAATCTGGCAGTCACCGGCGATCTTTGAGCCATAGCCAAAGACATTGAAGTCTCCAATCTTAGTGTCGTGGCTGACGTGCACGCCCTCCATGAGCATGTTGTTGTTGCCGATTACCGTCTTGCAGCCTTTGTGCGTGCCACGGTTGATAATCACGTTCTCACGAATCACGTTGTTGTCACCGATAACCACCTCGCTGCGCTCACCCTTGAAGGCAAAGTCCTGAGGCAGTGCACCGATGACGGAGCCCTGATGCACCTTGTTGTCCTTGCCCAGCTTTGTGCCGTTGAGGATACTCACAAAGGGGAAGATGACACAGTTGTCGCCGATCTCCACGTAGTCCTCAATATACACGAAGGGGAATATCTTGATATTGTCACCGAGCTTCGCCTTGGGCGATACTACGGCTTTGTCACTGATGTTGTTCATAATTCAAAATTGGTTATTCGTCATTGAATCAATTCATCATTCAACACTCAACACTTATTTCGCTCCTCCCCCCAAAGCATAGTAGAGGTTGACGACAGCTTGCATTTTGCTGAAGTCGTCCTGGACCTTGCTGAGCTGTGAGTTGAGCAGGTTGCTCTCAGCGGTGATGACTTCAATATAGGTAGATCCTGCGCTGGCCATCAAGTTCTTCGTGTCTTCCACGTTGCGTTTGAGTACGTCGATGCGTTTCTCTTCCAGTTTGCTCTTAGCGTCAGAGGCATTGTAGAGCACGAGCGCATTGCTGACCTCACTACCGGCAGAGAGTACACTGTTCTGCCAGGTATTGTAGGCCTGCTTGTACTGATCCTCGGCGACACGCAGCCCGGCTTTGAGTTGTCCTTTGGCGAAGATGGGCTGTGTGAGCGAAGCCACGGCAGACCACAGCATCTTACCCGGATTGGTGATGCCCATACCACCGCTGTTGGTAAAAGCGCCGGCGGCACTGATGGTCAGCGACGGATAGAAGCGCGCACGGGCTGCCTCTATATTATAGAAGCAATTGGCGAGTGCCATCTCGTTGGCGTGGACATCGGCACGGTTGCTGAGCAGCTGAATGCCTACACCTGTGGAGAACTTGGTGGGAAGATTCTGGTTGTCGAGATCGCCGCGAGGGATCGCATGAGCCTGCTGACCAAGCAGCAGAGAGAGACTGTTCTCTGTCTCTCTGATCTGTCTTTTGAGATCTTCCTTCTGTGTCAGTACGCTCAAATAGTTGGCTTCAGAGCTTTGCACAGCTGTTGAGCGCACGCCGGCAACAGACTGATGCTGGATCTTCATGATCTCCCACGTGTCCCTGGTGAGCTTCTCCATGTCGGTGACAATCTGCAATTGCTTGTCGAGCATCAGCAGTGTGTAGTACATGTTGGCCACATTAGCGATGAGCTTGGTCTGCACAGCCACCTGATAGTCCTTGGTCTGGAGCATAGAGACCTGAGCGGCACGCTTGGCAGCAGTGAGGTTGCCAAAGAGATTGGCATCCCAACTGGCGTTGATCGGCAGCTGATAGGTCTTGGTGGCTTTGTTGTAATCCCATGACGAGATGGTCCCCTGTGGCGTGAACGAAATGCCTGGCAGGAATGCAAGCTTGGCAGCCTTGAGCTGAGCCTCAGCCATGTCTACGTTGAGAGCAGCATTTAGTAAGTCGGGATTGTTGGCGAGACACGTGCTGATGAGTGACTGCAATTGCGGATCAGTGAATACCGAGCGCCAAGGGATGTTGGCGAAGCTGGTCGTGTCAGTCACGGCAAGCGTGTCGGTGTTGCTCACCGCGTCGCGCACCAGTCCGGCCGTGTTGACCTGTGGCCGCTCATATTTGCCGTAAAGGCTCTTGCAGCCCGTCATGGCGACGGCTGCAAGACCTGTAAGTATGATCTGATATATCTTCATTTTATCGAAACTCTACATTGTGTTACTTCGTATACGCGTCAGTATACGGCTCTTGCTTATCAGCGTGAGCGTACTGCGCAAGCTCAGCTTTGACCTCCTCGTTCTCTTCGTCTTCAAACTTCATCGGCTTGATCTTCTCCTGCAACCATTGGAAGACACAGAAGAGAGCGGGCACGACGAAGATCTGGATGAGCGTGCCGATGAGCATACCACCGACGGCAGCGGCACCCAGTGTCTGGTTTCCGTTCTTGCCTACACCGGAGGCGAACATCAGCGGCAACAAACCGATAATCATTGCCAACGATGTCATCAGGATAGGACGCAGACGGGCTGCGGCACCAAGGATGGCTGAGTATTTGATGGCCATACCTGTCTCACGGCGTTACAAGGCGAACTGCACAATCAAGATGGCGTTCTAGGCCAACAGAACGATCAACATAATGAGCGAGATCTGCATGTAGATGTCGTTGTTGTGACCGAAGATGTTGGTGAAGGCAAAGGCACCGGCTAAACCGAACGGCACTGACAGCAACACAGCCAAAGGCAGGATGTAACTCTCGTACTGTGCACTCAGAATCAGGTAGACGAATACCAGACAGAGCACAAAGATCAGTGCTGTGGAATTGCTCGACTCTGCCTCGGAGCGACTCAGACCGGAGTACTCATAGCCGTAACCGGTTGGCAGGTTGTCCTTGCCCACTTCCTCAATGGCTTTCATCACCTGACCGGAAGAGTAGCCTTCGTTGGCGTTGACACTGACATTGATGGCAGTGAAGAGGTTGAAGCGGTTGATGTTGGAAGGACCGTAGACCTTCTTGAGTTTCACAAACTCGCTTACTGGAGCCATATCGCCTGTGGCGGTACGCACATAGATGCGGGACAGACCATCGGGAGACATACGGCTGGCCACATCACCCTCGACCATCACACGGAAGAGCTTACCGAAGGCATTGAAGTTGGATGCATACAAACCACCATAGTAACCCTGCAGCACAGAGAGCACGACCTTTGGCGAGATGCCGGCCTGCTTGGTCTTGGCTACATCCACGTCGACCATGTACTGTGGATAGTTAGGGTTGTAGGAGGTCATGGCCTGTTGGATCTCAGGGCGCTTGTTGAGTTCGGCGAGGAAGCTCTTTGTGACATTGTAGAACTTGTTCAGGTCGCCACCTGTCTTATCCTGCATGGTCATGGTGACACCGTTCTGCACAGAGAAACCAGGAATCATAGGAGGGCCAAAGGCCAGAATCTGTGCGTCTTTGATAGAAGCCGTCTGCTTATAGATCATACCGAGCACAGAGTTCTGCTCATAAGGGTTGACAACGAGTGCCATCGGATCCTTGTCGTGGATAGCGCGTTTGATGCGGTCGGTGATGCCACCGGCACGATCCTCGAACGACTTCAGCTTGATGATGAACGTTGCCTGGTCGGATCCTTGTCCGGCAATGAAGTTGTAACCGACGATAGCATTGCGGTGAAGGATAGCCGGGTTGTTGGCCAGCATCTTGTCTACCTCAGCCACAATTTCTTTCGTACGCTCCTGCGAGGTACCCGGATTAGCCGAGATCGTCACGAAGATGGTTCCCGTATCTTCATCCGGCACAAGACCCGTTTTAGTGGTATTCATCAGAATGGCTAAAGCAGCAATACCCACAACCACGATACCGGCAGTGATGGCACGGTGATTGATGACGCGCTCTACACCTTTCTTATATTTAGTGACCGTCTTGTCAAACATGCGGTTGAATCCGGCATGGAAGCGGGCCACAAAGTTCTTATTGCTTTCGTTCTCCTCTGCTTTGTGAGGTTTCAGGAACATGGCACAAAGAGCAGGGGAGAGCGTCAAGGCGTTGACAGCCGAGATGACGATACTCACGGCCATGGTCACACCGAACTCACGGTAGAAGGTACCGCTCGTGCCACCCATGAACGACACAGGTACGAATACGGCAGCCATGACGAGTGTGATGGAGATGATGGCACTGGAGATCTCGTTCATGGCGTCGATAGCGGCCGTGAGCGAGTTGTCATAACCTTGGTCAAGTTTAGCGTGTACGGCCTCGACGACCACGATGGCATCATCGACCACGATGGCGATTGCCAACAACAAGGCTGATAGCGTCAGCAAGTTGATGGAAAATCCAAAGATCCAAAGGAAGAAGAAGGTACCTATCAAGGCCACCGGCACGGCAATCATTGGAATGAGTGTGGAGCGGAGGTCCTGCAGGAAGATATACACGACGATGAACACGAGGATCAGCGTGATAAACAGCGTCATCACCACCTCATGGATGGAGGCGAAGAGGAAGTCGGTCACGTCGTACATCGTGATGATCTTCATCCCCGGCGGCATACTCTTCTGCTGCTCGGCAAGGGCGGCTTTCACGTCGGTGGCAATCTGTGTGGCGTTAGAACCGGCGATCTGCTGCACCATGCCCATACAGGCTGGTTGACCGTCGTTGTCCAGACTCACGTTGTACATCAGTGAACCGAGCTCGATCTTGGCCACGTCCTTCAGTTTCAGCGTCTGGCCGGTAGTCTTGCTCGTGAGGATGATATTCTCGTATTCCATGGGCTCAGACAGACGTCCCTTATAACGCAGCGTATATTCGTAAGTCACGTTGGAGTTCTCACCGAACTTACCCGGTGCAGCCTCGATATTCTGTTCAGCCAGTACACCGAGGATGTCTGACGGCATAAGTCCGTATTCTTTCATCTTATCCGGCTTGAGCCAGATGCGCATGGAGTAGTTGGCAGTAGACGGACTGGACACATCACCCACACCGTTGATACGCTTCAGCAGTGGTACGATGTTGATGTTGTTATAGTTCGTGACAAACTGTCCGTCATAGCGTCCGTCTGAGGTGACGGCGTACATAATGACGTTGGAGGTCTGTCGTTTGGTGACGGTCACACCGACCTGCGTTACCTCGGAAGGCAAGAGCGCCTGAGCCTGCGATACACGGTTCTGCACGTTCACGGCAGCCATATCCGGGTCAGCACCCTGCTTGAAGTACACGGTGATCATACACATACCGTCGTTGGTGGTCTGTGAGGTCATGTATGTCATGTTCTCCACACCGTTGATGCTCTCCTCCAAAGGCACGGCGACAGACTTCATCACCGTTTCGGCATCAGCACCCTGGTAGGAGGCTGACACCATGATGGTTGGTGGGGCTATGTCCGGGTATTGCTCGATAGGCAGTGACACCAATCCGATGGTACCCAGCAACACAAGCAGGATAGATACCACGGTGGAGAGCACCGGACGCTTGATAAAATTAGTAAATGTCATATTCCCTTAAATGTTGAATGATGATTGATGAATGTTGAGTGAATGGAATGTTGAATGTTGAATGATGAATGAGCGGCATCACAAGCCACCTCCTTCACTGAATTAAGTCAACATTCAACCCTCAACCTTCATTATTACTTTCCCGTCATTGCCTTGACGAAGCCTTTAGCCGTACCCTGCTCTTTGGCCAGGTTGGCTGCGTCGTCGATCTTCTTTTGATATTGCTCTTCGGTGAGCGGTTTGATCTGCTCTCCGTCAGTAAGTTTGCTGATACCCTTAGAGACATAACGGTCGCCGATATTCAGTCCGGAGGTGACGACATAATTCTGTCCATCGTTTTGCGGGTTGACAGTGATCTCGCTATATTTCACCTTGTTGTTCTTGTCTACCTTATATACGAAGTACTTGTCCTGTACCTGTGAGGTAGCTTCCTGCGGAATGCTGATGATGTTGTTGCTCACATGCGGCACAATAATCTGACCGGCACCGCCACTCTTCAGCAGTCCTTGTGGGTTGGGGAAGTGAGCGATCAGTGTATAAGCACCAGTAGTAGCGTCAATGACGCCGCTCATCTTCACGACACGTCCCGGTCGGTTATAGACTGTACCGTCAGCCATTTGCAGTTTCACGGTCGGCATCTCATGAGCGACACTGGCTACACTACCGGCAGTCTTGGACATGCCGAGAATGTCGGCCTCACTCATAGAGAAGAAGACCTCCACGGTGGAGACGTCACTGACAGTTGTCAGTGTGCTTTGGGCAGAGACGAGTGCACCTTTTTTAAATGGCAATGAGCCGACGGCACCAGATGCCGGAGCGGTCACTGTGCACCATGCCAATGTCTCACGGGCGGAAGCAAGGCTTGCACGGGCCTGGGCTACCTGAGCCTCTGCTGTCTTGTAGCTGTTCAGTGCTGTTTCCAGCTCATACTGTCCGATAATGTGCTGTGCGAAGAGCTTCTTGTTGTTCAAGTAAGTCAATTTGGTCGTGTTGGCCTGTGCGATGGCGGTGTTCAAAGCCGCCTGTGCCTGACTGACAGCGGCGCGATAAGTCTCGCTGTCAATGGTGAACATCACCTGGCCTGCGCGCACATGTTGTCCTTCATGGACATACACATTGGTGATATATCCCGAAAGCTTGGGATGTACCTCCACATCCTGAATACCCTTGATGGTTGCCGGATAAGTAGTTTGCATATCGGCACTTGACTCGCCAACAGTACGCACGGCAAACTCATTGTCTTGAAGGTCAGCCAGACCGCCACCACTCTTCTTTCCACAAGAAACGAGTGAAAGGGCAGCCAAAGCTACGAACATACAATTCTTAATTTTCATACCTATTATATATAATGTTTATTTTCTAATTGGAGTATCAAATGTCTTTGGAGTTGGATAGAACATCTCCTTTCAGGGTGCAAAAGTAGGCATTCTTATTGAAAACTCAAAGAGCATCGAGAGTTTTTTAACAATCGTTCGTGTTTTTGAATTCACACTAACAATTAGGCTTTTACACGTATATGGTAGTTATCTGGCGGTGCCAGAATGTTTAAACCGTAAAAGCGTCTTAATGGGTAGTGTTTTGTTTTTTTATAGTCTGCAAATGCCGCATCTCATGTCCACCCCATGTCGTGTCGTTGACAAACTCGAAGCCAAGGCTTCGATAGAGGCGCTCTGCTCCGGGATTGCCTTTGTCCACCAACAGTCCTACGGGCTGTTCGTGGCCTTTCAATTCAATGACTATGTTCAGCAGCGACTTGGCCAATCCTTGGTGACGATAGCGCTGGTCTACAGCAAGCGAGTCGATATAGTACTCGCCTGCCTTCGTCTCGTCGTCCATGCCACGGAAATCCTGCTCCAGAAATTCATTGGCTGCTTGGAGGAAAGCTTTGCGCAATCGATGTAGGTCAGCACCGTCGTAACCTACGATGACACCAGCCACCACCGGCTTCCTATCGGCTGTGGTGTCATCAAGAGCCACCATCGCGTTGCGATAACTGTATTGGCTGTCTTCTCTTCTGACCAGTGCTGTCATCATGCGATGGAAGTCCTCTAACGTATGATGCGGGCCGGCGAAGTTCTGACAACACTCATGGTTCATCGCCATCATGATGAGAGAGGCGATTGAGTCAGCCTGTTCGATGGATGCTGGAACGATTTTCATAAACTGGCAATCTTAATTGATGACTCGACAAAAGTCAAGCGTTGAATCGGGACAATTCTTTTTTGATTGGATATGAAGCAGTCTTCTGCTTTAATACGATGCCGTGCAGGGAATGCCCAATGCAATGACGCGGTCGCAGATAGCGTCCAGTTCCTCGTGCGGGGCCTTGCGCAGTTTCTGGTCGGGTGTCTCACGGTCGATGGTGTAGACCATCACTTCCTGCGGCTGAATGTATTTCACGGCTTCCAGCCAAGGCGCTACATATTCCTCACCCGTGTTGTCAGTGCCGTCGCCTTTCATAAACATAGTCTGGATGATCACATGTCCCTTGAACCACCGCATGTTCTCGATGATGTCCTTCACTTCGTAAGATGGCTGCACCGGTCGGTCCACTTTGCGGATATAATCCATGTTGACCGTGTCGAGCTTCAGGATGTTGTTGTCCACTTTCAGCAGAGCCTGACGGATGTCGTCGTGCCCAGAGAAGGTGGCATTGCTCAGCACGCTGATCTTTGCGTTTGGGCACCATCTGTCACGCAGCCTGATCGTGTCGTCAATGATTCCGGGGAAATCGGGATGGCTGGTGGGTTCGCCATTCCCCGCAAAGGTAAGCACGTCGGGATGCTCTTGGTCGTTATGCATCTTGATGAGCTGTTTTTCCAATGCTTCCGCCACCTGTTGTCGTGTAGGGTGGGGCGAATGTGTGCGGCGGTCCTTGTTGAAGCCACATTCACAATACAGACAATCGAAGGTGCATATCTTTCCATCTGCCGGCATCAGGTTCACTCCTAAGCTCAGTCCTAAACGGCGGCTGTGAACAGGTCCGTAGATGGGACTTGGATAAATGACAGTACTCATAACTCTATTTTTACATTTGTCTTGAGCAAAGTTAATAAAAATATATCATTACTGACGCTTTTCTTGTTGATTATTTGGTTAATGCACGTTAATCATCTCTTTCTCTCTAATATTTTGATTAACTTTGTATCCAAATGCAAGATTTTGACCACTGCAATGGGAAAGAAAAAAAATAAGGTAGGCAGGCACACAGGGCGTCTGCAAGCTGTTACATTGTGTATCAGCACGGCCATGGTGCTCGTGCTGTTAGGGCTTGTCGTGTTTTCTACACTGACCGGCCGCAATCTGTCGTCGTATGTAAAAGAGAACCTTGTCGTCACCATGATGTTGGAGCAAGATATGAGTGACAACGAAGCCATGACAATGTGTTCTCATCTGAAGCAACAACCTTATATCAAGCAGGTGCACTTCATCAGCAAGCACGCGGCGTTGGCCGATGCTACCCGTCAGATGGGTGCTGATCCCTCTGAGTTCACCGATGGCATCAATCCTTTTCCCTCATCTGTGGAGCTGACCTTGAAGAGCGACTATGCCAACAACGATTCGCTGAAATGGATCTCCGCGCAGTTGAAGCGTTATCCTAAAGTGTCGGAGATTAACTATCAGAAGGATTTGGTGGATGCCGTCAACCGTAACCTGACGAAGATAGGTATCATCCTGCTCGTCATCGCAGCCTTGCTCACCTTTGTGTCGTTCTCATTGATCAACAACACAGTGAAGCTCGGTATCTATGCCCGTCGCTTTTCCATCCACACGATGAAGCTTGTCGGTGCCTCATGGGGCTTTATCCGAGGCCCATTCATCCGTCGTGCCGTATTGACCGGATTGCTTGCCGCGTTGCTGGCCATTGCTGTCTTGGGCGGATGTATGTATGCACTGTATCGCTACGAGCCGGAGATTCTGAACATCGTGACATGGCGAGAGATGACCATTACGGCAGTAGCCGTGATTGCTTTCGGCATTATCATTACGGCCATCTGTGCTTCCATCTCTGTGAACCGCTTCCTGAAGATGAAAGCTGGAGAACTTTACAAGATTTAATTTCAGATAAGTTTTCTGTCATTCCATAAAGTTCTCTTCCTGCCCTTGGCAGTCATTGAATCAAAGCGAAGCGATACGGAATGAGGAGATTGAACTTAGAATTATGAATAAACAAAATATGGATAAAAGAAATTATGCATTCGACCGTACCAACTTCACATTGTTGGCAATCGGTTTTGCCATTGTGGTCATTGGCTTCATTCTGATGAGTGGCAGCAGTTCTACAGAACAGACTTTTAATCCCGACATCTTCAGTTTCCGCCGTGTCAAGGTGGCTCCTGTGGTGTGTTTTGTTGGCTTCATCTCCATGATCTATGCCATCATCCACAAACCTAAGGACAATGGAGACGAGAACACTCCTGCCGAAGCACCATCTAACAACGAGGAGGCCTGATGACACTGATACAGACTATTATCATCGCCATCGTGGAGGGACTCACAGAGTTCCTTCCAGTGTCGTCGACAGGCCATATGATCATCACCCAGAATCTTTTGGGTGTACAGCAGGGTGATCCTTTTGTCCACGCCTTCACGTTTATCATTCAGTTCGGTGCCATTCTCTCTGTTGTGTGTCTTTATTGGAAGCATTTCTTTCAGATGCGCAACTATGAAGAGTTTGTCGATAAGATGAAATTCTACGGGTTGCTTATCGTGGGTGTGCTGCCTGCCGTTGTCATTGGCTTGGCAGCCAAGAAGAGCGGTCTGCTCGATTGGTTGCTGGACAGTGTGGTCGTCGTGGCTGCAATGCTTGTCATAGGTGGCGTATTCATGCTCTTCTGTGATCGCATCTTCAACAAAGGTTCAGAGAGCAATCAAGTCGATTGGAAGCGTGCCTTCCTCATTGGCTGCTGGCAGTGCTTGTCGGTCATTCCGGGAACAAGCCGTAGCATGGCTACTATCGTAGGAGGAATGCAGCAGAAACTGACACGCAAGCGCGCGGCAGAGTTCTCTTTCTTTCTGGCTGTGCCGACGATGGCGGGTGCTACGCTTCTCGACCTGATCGATATGTTCAAGGAAGGCACTACGTGGGCTACCAGCAACAATATCATGCTGCTCATCGTAGGCTGCGTCATTGCTTTCGTGGTGGCTATGCTTGCCATGAAGTGGTTTGTCGGCTTCTTGACCAAATACGGTTTTCGTGCATTCGGCTGGTATCGCATCATCATTGGAGCCATCATTCTGCTGATGTTGGCGACCGGCCACTCACTTGTTATGGTTGATTGATGAGAGATTTTATCAAAGGAGAAATCTTAGCTATCGACAAGCCCTATGGCATGACGAGCTTCGGCGCATTGGCTCACATCCGGTTTCTGCTCTCACAAAAATTAGGGCAGAAGGTGAAAGTGGGGCATGCTGGCACACTCGACCCATTGGCAACAGGTGTCTTGATACTCTGCACTGGCCGGTGCACCAAGCAGATCGAGACGCTGCAAAGTCATTCCAAGGAATACACAGCAACGCTGCAGTTGGGTGCTACCACAGCCAGTTATGACCGTGAACACGAGGTCGACACTACTTATCCCGTGGAGCATATCACACGTGAACTCATCCTTGAC
>R21__coassemble_466_pt1 | contig 33487 bp, 26 predicted proteins | sample R21__metabat2_high_PE_018 | metagenome-assembled genome bin R21
AAAATTCCATTTCATTCCATTTTATTTGGGCTTTCCCCTCGTTTGCAGTATCTTTGCATACAAAAAGGAAGACATGGACTACAAAGAGCAACTCTATCAGTATAACCAGCCCAACCTGCGGGCCTGCCAATTGAAGCAACTGGAGATACTCAAAGACATCGACAAGGCTTGCCGGAAAATGGGTATCAGCTATTGGCTCGACGGCGGTACACTGTTGGGTGCCGTGCGCCACGGTGGCTTCATTCCATGGGACGACGACATCGACATCGCCATGGACGCGAAGGACCTACACCGCTTTGTCAAGGAGGGACAGTCCTATCTGCCCCAGAACTTGATGATACAGTCGAGGGAGACCAATCCGCAGGTAAGGGCACAGAACGTGAAGGTGCGCGACCTCAACTCGCTCTATGTCGAGAAGGTCGACAACTTCATCGATGACTACGAGAAAGGCATCTATGTCGATATCTTCCCCTTTGACCGCCATCCCAATGCGCCGAAAGCGTGGATCAAGCGGTTGAGTATCGGCATCACGAAGAGCGTGGCTATCCTCAACCACTCCCATCGTTACTCGCTGCGCGCCGTGGCAGAGTATTTCTGGTTTGGTGGCAAGAAGTTGCTCTATACGGCTCTTTGGCGTGTGCTCATGCTGTGCTGTAAGTCAACACGCTACGCCGACATCCCGTCGATGAACGGCTATGGCATCACCCACGACCGCTCCACCGTGTTTCCCTTGGGCAAAATACGCTTCGAGGACACGGAGTTCCCGGCTCCCCACGACCCTGATCAGTATCTCAAGAACATCTACAAGGACTATATGACCATCCCGCCCGTGGAGAAGCGCCACTTCCATGCTATCCTCATCATCCCCGATTTGAAGGTTCATGAGGCCGAGAAGTAACCGGCAGAAAAGAATAGATAAGATTTGGAAAAACTCTTTTTACTAACAAAAAAGCCGACAAAAGTTTGTTAGCCTGAGCTTTTGTTCTAGAGAGAAAAGCGAGGGCGAAAAGAGATAGAAGGTCTTTGATTCATCCAAAAAAGCGAGATGAAACAATCGAAAAACAACGTTGTTGTCCTCAAAAAGGTTATTTTACTCGATGAAAAAGCCTTTCTGTGGTGATAAAAAAGGTACTTTGACCAAAAATTCTCTAGAGAATTTTTGGTCAAAGTACCTTTCTGATAATGAGCAAAAAATGGTGATTTCCTTAACTTATTGTAATTCAGCGCTTTGCTAAAAGCGCTCAAAATTCGAAAAATCGTCACCAAAGTACTGTTTGCTGGCAAAGAACGCATTCTCAGAGGCGGAAAATTGTCATTAAACCGAACAAATTAGTTCATGCTTGTCCGCTGACTCTGATAATCCTTCCTGCTTTTATTGGTCTTTCAGCGTCTCCAGTGAGTGGTTCAGTCCCGTAGAGATGTCGAAGAGCGGCTTCCATCCCGTGCGCTCTATCTTGGCGGTGTCGAAGGTGGCGCGCGTCACGGGGGTGGTGTTGCCTTGGTCGGCTGTCGCGGGTATGTCGAAGACCACTTGGCGATGCGCCCACGCGGCTATCTGCTCAGCGAGCTGTCGGATGGTGATGTTACCTTTGGCGTCGGCCACGTTGTAGGCTTGCGCACTCTCGCCGTGAAGCAGCAAGTAGAGGAGGGCGTGGGCACTGTCTACGACATAGAGCCAGCTGCGGTATTGCTCGCCACGGCTTTTCAGCACGATATCTTCGCCACGGAGCACGTTGCGGAAAAACTGGGCGAAGACGCGGTTGTCAGACTCGGTGAAGCCCGGACCATAGGTGTGGCACAGACGGGCAATGGTCACTGGTGTGCCGTACTCCGTGGCGTAGGCGATGCAAAGCGTCTCGGCGGCCCGCTTCGACGAGGGATAGCAGGCGCGCGGCGTGGCACAGTCGACATAGCCGCTGCTTGTCTCGGTGAAAGCGTGCCCGTCGCCCTCGCCATAAATCTCGCCCGACGAGACATAGACCATCTTGCGCAGGCTGTGCTGACGACCATAGTCCAGCAGGTTGGCCACGCCGTCGATGTTGGCCTTGATGACCTCTACGGGTTGCTGTTTGAAGAAGTTTGGACTGGCGTTGCTGGCCGCGTCGATGATATAGTCGTATGGCGTTTCACCCGTGATAGGCTGTGTGACGTCCATCTCCACGAACGAAAAGCGAGGGTCAGCAGCGTAGGCGGCAAAGCGCTCCTTGGCACGCTGGCGGTTACGTCCGGTGGCGAAGACCCGAAGATTGCGGTGAGGATCGGCCATCACGATGTCTACTACGCAGGCACCGACCAATCCTGTGGCACCCGCCACGAGCAGCGTGCGTCCTTGCAGGGCGTCGAGGTTGAGGCCTCGGGCGTAGAGTTGCTTGATGTCTTCTTGGTAAGGTGTCATTTCAGCCATGTCTCCGGTTGTACCTTCATCAAGGCCTTGAGGATCTCAAGATCCTCGACGGTTGTGATCTTGATGTTCTTTTCCGATCCCGGTACGATGTGCATCTCGCGTCCGCCGAGTTCTGCCATCAGGGTGCAGGAGGCTACCGAGTTGGTGAGGCCCTTGGCTTTTGCCTCCTCGTGAGCTTGGATGATGTTGCCCAGACGGAAGGTCTGAGGCGTTTGCGTGCGGATGAGTTTGTCGCGTGGGATACTCGTGGAGGTGGTGAAGCCGTCGTCGCTTTCGAGGATGGCCTCGCGGCATTTGATGCCCGTGATGGCGTAGCCGTATTTCTGGCAGATGGCGATATTGCTCGAGATGATGTCTTGTGAGAGCAGCGGACGCACGGCATCATGCACCAACACCAGGTCGTCGTCCTTGCATCCGGCCTCGCGGAGACCATAGATGCCGTTGTGGATCGACTCCTGCCCGTTCTTACCACCGGGGAAGATCCACTTCAGCTTGGTGATGTTGAATTGGTTGGCGTAGGACTGCAACACCGTTTCCCATCCTGCGAGACACACCACGGCGATGCCGTGGATGTCGGGATGCTGCTGAAACGCCTTCATCGTGTGGATGATGATCGGGCAGTTGTCTACGTGCATAAACTGCTTGGGAATGTCCTGTCCCATGCGGTTGCCGGACCCGCCGGCAATGATGAGTGCATAGTTCATATGGTGGTGTCTGTTTTCTTCACGGCAAAGATAACACAAATATCTGACATCTGCAAGCATCCGGGCGCAAGGATGTCTGTTTTAGATTGTTCTTTCGTAACTTTGCCTTGAGAAAGTTTGTTCTTGTTGGTAAAGTATTAATCGATCAACTAATTAAGTAACCAATATACAACATTCCGTTATATACAAGCAGATAGCTCGTCAGTAGCGCAATGAGGATGCGCAATGTAGGCAGATAGTGCGAAGCAACATACCGGAACAAGTACGCCACTGCTATGGGCACGACGATGAGCCAATGCGCACTCATGATATAGGCTTCGTTGAGGCCAAAGCCGAGCATCACGTGGATGAGCAAGTCGAAGCCAAGGAACGACAAGGCCAGCCAGAGAAAGCGGCTACGACGGCCTGCCCACACACCGAGGAGGAAGAGAAGGAGCACAAGTGCCTCCACGATGTAGTTGAAGGCAAAGCGGTAGTGGACGATGACGGGGCGGTTGCGCAGCACGTCCTCGAGCAGGTGGTCGCTATGCAGCTGGATGGGCTCGCCGAGTACGTTCTCTATTAGGCTCCATCCGCGTGGCGTGCTGATGTCGGTCCACTGCGAGAACTCTCCGTTGGCGATGGGCTTGCCCTCATGGGCATGGATGGCGAGACGGTTGCTTTGGGCGGCCTTGACAGAGTCTTGCCGGGCTACGATGGCAAGGACTGTGCGGCGAATAAGTGCCGTATCGGCGGTGTGCATCGTGTCGGCTACTTGCCGGTAGGTCTTGGCAATGAGCTTGTCGTGCTTCTTCGTTTTGGCCTTCTGACGCGCGATGAAGTTCGGTCGTTCATAGGTGTACCATTCCCAGCGGGCAAAGCCCCAGATGAGAGCAGCAGGCAAGACAACGGTCAGCAGCAGGTTGGCAGGGCGCCAGAAACGCTTGCCACCGACGAAGAGATTAGCTAAAAACACTTTGATGCCGTTGTTGAGTGAAATGCCTGCCGTGAGAAAGAACAGCAGGATCGACTGCCAGTGGGGCATGAGCTTGCCTTCTTTCATCTTCATGCCGGAGAGATAAAGCACCAGCGTGAGCATGAACATCGACAAACAGAAGTGGTCGGGAACGCTGAGGGTCACCATTACGTAGGCGAAAGAGAACAGGAAAGTGGTCAGCAGCCAGGCGTCACCGTCACCGATACCTGCTACACGATGGAGCAGACGTACCATATATATATAAGTGTAGTAGGCGCAGGCTACGAGTATGCAACCCATGATAAGCGGTGCGGCATTGCGACCGGTGAGCCATTCCACAGCAGCATTGAGCTGCGAGGGCAACCACATGAAGAAAGCCAGCAACGGATGGCGGTAGATGTTGTAGGCGGTGCTCCAGCGGTCGATGACAATATAGCTCAGTGGATCGAAGCCGGAGATATGAAAGGTGCCCAGCACCAGTCTTCGGTAGTTGTCGTTGAGATAACTGAGCTGATGCCAATAGCGGGCGATAACCAGCGCGTTGAGCAGGGTGATATAGGCCAGGGCCAGCGTGCGGCGGACGATTTCTTTCTTGTTCACAGCCATGGCAATTATCGTTTAAGGAAGAACCGGACCAGCAGAAAGTTGACTGGCACGCAGACACAGAACATTGGTATGGGCGCCCACTGCTTCGGCACACCCAGATAGATGAACAGCGCGAGCATGGCCATCTGCAACAGGTAATTGATCACATGGCTCAAGGCAAAGCCGGCTCCATGCTTTACGTTGGCCTTGACATGAAAGGTGAAGTGGGTGCTGGCGTAGAAGTTGAAACAGAAGCTTACCGCATAGCCCACCGTGTTCGCTACGCCCGCACTCGTCCATTGGAGCAGGAGTAGGTACGCACCATATTGTATGAGTGTGGCCACGCCGCCGACAAGGCCGAAGCGCAGCACCTCGCCCAACTTCTCCCGCTTGTCTTTATCTAAATGGCTTGTAATGTCTTTCATCGGCATATTGCAACATTTCTTTGTCGCCGCGGCTGTCGCCGTAGGCGGTGATACGGTAATGGTCGCGAGGCTCGCTCAGCAATTCCTGCACACGGCGCACCTTTTCGGGACCATAGCAGTTGGGAGTGAGGAAGCGGCCGGTGACCTTGCCGTCGATGACCTCTATCCGGGTGCCAACAATGGAGAGGCTGTGTACATTTTGAAAATGACGGAAGAACGGAGCCACCCAGTTGTCAATGCTCGCACTGACAACCATCACCTGTGCGCCCACGTTCAAGGCTTGGCGTAGGGTGACAAGCCCCTGAGAACGTAGGAACTTCCGATTGTCGGCGGCAAAGCGGCGGCAGCAGTCATTGAAGTTGTTCAATGACATGCCGGCGAAGAAATGCGTGAAGATCTTTTGCTTCGCTTTCCAGTTGGGATAGAGATGGAGCTTCATCATCACCAGTTGGGGCAGGTAGCGCAGAAGGCCGGTCACCGTCCGACGGGTGCCATGGACATAGCGGATGAAGGCGATCAGTGTGTCATGCGTGGTCAGCGTGCCGTCGAAGTCGAAGAGAAACAAAGACGCTCTTCCCCCTAACCCTCCCTCTCCCTGGATGGAGAGGGGGGAATGCCCACCGTTTTGGGCTTCGCGGTCGACTATGTTGCTGGCCTTATTGCTCTTTGGATCTTGGGTCTCCATGCGTTCTGTCGTTTATCAGAAAATGATATGAAGTTGATTAGTAAATGATGACGAGGAACGAGATGAACCAAGCCAGGAGGTCGAGCTGGATGAAGTGGTCGTGAAGGACGATCTTTGTGGGGTTGCCGCTCTTCTTCTCTACCACGGCAATCTGCAGGTAGCGCAGGATGCCTACCAGCACAAAGATGGAAGTAAGATAGAGATAGTCGTTGTGGAAGGCGGTGATGACTTCGGGACTCACCGTGTACATGATATAGCACACCAGCGTCACGGCGGCCGTGATGGTGATGCTCTGGTTGATAAACGTCATGTTGTAGTGGATAGTGTTCTTGCGTGGTGGCTGTCCCGTCTGCTCCATGCGCAATACATCGTCGCGCCGCTTTGCCAGGCTCATGAACAGCGTCAGCAGGAAAGTCATCAGCACAATCCACTTGCTCAGCACGATGCCCGTCGCAAAGCCACCGACAAACAGACGGAGCACAAAGCCGAAGGCCACCACACACACGTCGATGACGGCATACTGCTTCAGCTTGGCACAGTAGCCGAGGTTCATCAGCCAATAGAATAGGATGACACTGCCCACGCTCACGGCATTGCTTTCTATGTCGCTGCCCACGGTAAGAAGCAGGGCACATGTACCCATTGACATGAGGAACAGTAAGGACATCAGACCGTAGGCTTGTGCCACAGTGACTGCTCCGGAGGCGATAGGGCGGTGGCATTTCTCTGGGTGGCGGATGTCGTCGGGAAGGTCACAGATGTCGTTGTAGCAATAGATGCTCGACGCTGCGAAGCTGAAAGCCATGAAGCTGATCAGCGTCGACAGCAGAGGCTGTGTCTCGAAGAGCCTTCCGCCAAACATCACGGGGCAGAATACAAAGGCATTCTTTAGCCATTGAGCTGGACGAGTGAGCTTAAGTAAACTGGTATAGTGCATGAGTATTTCTTTTATTTGTCAGTTGTCTTTTTCATTTGACTCTTTTCTCAACTGCATGCTGTATCACTTGTGTCATCTTTTGCAGTGCCCATGCCAAGGGCAGGGTGATGACCAGACAGAGCAGAAAGGTCGGCCAATAGGAGAGCGATTTGGGGATGTAGGCCAACACAAAATGCTGATGGATGAGATAACATTCCAAGCTCAGCGTGCCTACGAAACGGAAGCAGTGGTTCACCTTGGCAGGCAGACGGCGGAAAACACGGTTGAGAATGAGGATGGCCGTGACGGTGAGCGGGATGTAGAGCATACGCTCGATAAATAGTGGAAACTGTCCGTGCTTCTCCTGTTCCAGGAAGATGCTGGAGGCAAGGGCCATGACAAACATCAGGAAGATCATCCAGATGCCTTGCCCGTCAACGGTCTGCTTGCGTCGTACCATCTCGCCCATGTTGATGCCAATGAAGAAGATGGGCACACGACTCCAGAAAATCTCGAGGTGGCCGACGATGTGATTGATAGGCGTCACCCACTGCACCAGAATGCACCACATCACCATCACCACGGGCAACCAACGGTAGATTGGGTGGCGATGGATCAGCTCCATGTAGGGTGGGGCGAAGAGATAGAGCATCATGATGGCGGGGATGTACCAGAAGTTCAACTCGTCGCGGAGCCAGAACTCCCAGTTAAAGCCCAGCTCACCGATGAGATCGATCCAGGACCAGACCGAGCCGCCATGGAAATTAGGCAGATAGAATAGTGCGGCGATGATGAGCCATGCAGGATAGATGCGTATGAACCGCCGGAAATAGAACCGCTTGACAGACGGATTCTTAGCCCAAGAGAACCATAGACCAATACCGCTTAGGAACAAAAACATGTCCACGCCGATGTTGCCCATGCGCCGAAGGCCAAAGAAGGCGTCGGAGCGGGCAAGGTCCACATGGAATAACATGATGAACAGCATGGCGGCTCCCATCAGCTCACCACGGAAGCGGCTGATGTTTGCAAGCTCTATGTCGGGAATACGTTTCACAATGTTGAATTATTCAATGTTGAATGTTGAGTGATGAGTTATTCAATGTTGAATGTTGAGTGATGAGTTGGCTCGGTATTGAATGGAGGCTTCACTCCTATTTTTCTAACTTCAGACTCCTATCTTCTAACTCTTAATCTTCACTTCCTTTGGGCTTGGAATCTTCTTCATCACTTCTTTCAGCAGCCAGGCAACACCCAGCGAAGTGATGACATAGAGCAACAGTCCCGTGTAGTAGTCGCCGTGGCGCGAGATGGGTATAAACACTTTGCGCAGTACAGGATGGATGACGAAGAGAGCTGCAGAGATAGAGCCCAGCCATGAGAAGACGTACCATAGTGCGTCGCGCAGGCGCTGCATTGGCAACATCGAAAGAGTTTTCACGAAATAGACGGTGGCGTAGCACACCATTGCCGGCACGAAAGCCCAGGCGTAGTAGTTGGTACTCATCGACACAATGAAGAATGAGCAGACCACCCAGCTCATCAGTACGCCGCCGAAGTTCATGCGCACCAGCATGATGCGCTCGCCATAGCGGGCAAAGAGAATGCCGAGGCCGAAGGGCAGCATGCCGCCCATGAAGTTGTAGCGATAATAATTGATGGCTTCACTCTCGGGGCCCATCGTCATTTGTATTCCGAGACATACGGCCATCAATCCTGCTGTCCAACCCCAGTGATGGCGGTAGAGCAACAGACGATAGACGAGGTAGAGCTGGAGCATCAGACCGAAGAACCAGTAGGGACCTGGCCAGATGTTGTCGTCGGGATGAGCAAGGAAGTTGTTGACCATGCCTAATTGCGTGAGGATCTGTACCACGGTGTAGTGCCAGCTGTTCGGCGTGATGGCATCGACAATGGTGAAGCAGATGAATCCGACAATCATCATCTTGAACAGTTTCAGGAAGTGATAGCGAATGAAGCCCCATGTATTGACTTTCGGCTCCAGGCGTGGCCCGGGCTTGGTGTTGCCGTATTTTCTTTCCAGACCAAAGGCACTGAGGAAGAGGAAGATGGGCACACCATAGTGTCCGAAGAACGAAATAAGGTGCATCGGCAGCAAAGCGTCAGGGTGGGCGCAGGCTTGCATCAGCCAGTCGACGTTGTGCTGGGAGTATTGATATTCGTTCTCCTTCACCACTGGATTAAGCCAGTGGCAGTAGTTGTGCAGGAAGATGCCAAGGATTGCCAGTCCCCGCATCACGTTGCATTCCGTACGAGTTAATAATTCTGCGTTCATTTTTCTTTGGGTCGTAACTTATCGTAGTCAGCCTTGTTCTTGAGTATTCTCGGTCGCGAGGCGTCGTACTCTGGCGACAGCAGGTTGTATTGTGCGTGATAGTCTTTCGTGGAGATGCCGGCGAGCCATAGCAGCATGTGCGGCAGAGCGTCGGTCATGAACGGCTTGTGGCGGGCTGTCTTGATGGCTTGGAAGATGGCGGGGTGCAGTCTGGCATAGCTGCGGGAGCAGTAGATCCAGAAGGGCACCTCAAACTCGTAGTGCGCCAACGGCCAGTCGACTTCGGCGCTATGGTTTCGGCAGACGATGTTGCGGCCGGGCTCATAGCACTCTTCGCCGTGGTCGGGCATGTAGATGACGATGGCATTGCGCTTGGAGAAGCGCTTGACGATAGCCGTGACAATGGAGTCGTTGTAGTGTACAGCATTGTCGTAGTCGGCAATCATCTGTCGTCGTCCCGGTCCGAGTTCGGGTCGGTGCTTCTTATAGTCGTCGGGAGTGAACACGCGCTGGTTGTCGGGACAGCGCTGGCGATAGCTCACGTGCTGTCCGATGAGATGGAAGATGATGAGGTTGTGGTGGGTTTCCTGTCCGGGCCGCACGCGGTCGATGCTGATCTGTCCGTCCTTCACCTTGCTGTCGTAGTCACTCAGCAGTCCCGCGTCGTAGCGGTAGAGCTGGCTGTTGCGGGTGTCGAACTGTGCCTCGCTGAGCGTAGGATCGTTGAGGAAGAAACCGCCGGAGAAGTCATACACGGCCTCTTTGGCACGCGGCAGGAACTGGTTGGTCAGGAAGGTAACGTGGTAACCGGCCTTGCGGAAGAGTTCGGGGAAGAGCGGATAGTCGCACCACTCGCCCTTCTCTCCGACGACGTGAGTGGAGAAAACGTTCTTAAAGACAAAGCTGGTCAGGTTCCAGCAGCTTACCACATCGGTGAACTGGGTGAGGAGTCTTGTCCGCTCCAGCTTCTTCTGCCGTGGTGTGGTGTTGAGAAAATAGTTGTATTGGGCATCGTGCGCCTTGCTGTAGCTTTCGCCGATGATGAGCACGATGGTTGGCGAGGTATAGCTGCACGAGTCTACCTTGGCATTCTTGGCGGCAGCGATGCACTTCTCCACTTGTTGCGAGGCGAGGTGGTTGCTATACATGCTGAAGGCCAGACGGTAGATGGGCAAGTAGAACTGTGCGTGGTCGGCGGCGGTGAGCTTATGCTCGATGGTGCCAATGGTCGGAGCTGTCATCATGCGGGTCATCTCCACCTTGTTGTGCCAACTGGTGAAGGCGCTGGTGATGAGCAGAACAGCTGCGGCGGTACCGCTGATCAACGTCACGGGTACGTGTTGCCAACGCTGACGGGTACGGTCTTTCCAACCCTCAAAGAGCAGATGCTGACGCTCGGTGAACAACCGATACCACCGATGCCGCATGGCGAGGAAGGCATGGATCATGATGAGCAGCACGATCCAGCCTACCGGTGAGAAAAGCACGTCGGGGGTGAGATAGGAACTCAGAAACTCGCTGGCTTCGCGGCTGTCGGTCTCCGCCACCAAAAGGAGCATGGCCGGATTGAGCGTGGAGCCGAACTTCCAATAGCAGTAGACATCGGCCATGGTGGTGGCGTAGATGACTACATAGAGCAGTCGACGCATCCACACACGTATCTTGTGGGGCAGGAGGGCGAGCACCACGCAGGCGAGATAAGTGTCGAGAAACAACTCGAGAAAGAGATTGTCGTAAAGGAAGTGGTCGCTGTTGAGGTCCACACGGTCGCTCGATGGCGCTATCAGGGCAGTGACAATGCCAAGAGTGTACATCATGAAGAAAAATACACCATTGCGTGTAATAGGCTTCAAGAGATATTGTGCTATGCGGCGTAAACTGGACATATAATGGATACCTATGAGTTTTGAATCGCTTTAACCTTGCAAAATTAAGCATTTTCCGCCATATAACCAATTTTTAAATGTTGAATGTTGAGTGATGAATGATGAATTAATGGAATGATGAATGATGAATTGGTGGAGTGCTGAATGAAAAATAAGAAAGCCAGACTACGGATAAGGTAGTCTGGCTTTCTTTCTATAGGATGGGCAGAAGGACTGCTAATGCAGGCCACTGCCACAGTCTTTGCGTTTACTTAGAGCGCCACAGTCCGTGGAGGTTGCAATACTCACGGGCGCAGACGTTCTTGGCGTCGGTCTTGAACTCAGCCACTGGCTTGTCGTTCGGGGTGAGATATTTGCGCAGCACCTCGTTGTTGTCGGTGATGAGCTCGATGAACTGGATGTAGTGAGCCTCGGTCATGGGGTGCTCAACCTCGCCTACGGTGACGCGGTATCCGCCCTCAATCTTCTCCACGACGGGCACGTGCTTCTCTGTGGCAGCGTCGGTAGTGTTCTCCTTAAGCTGCTTGAATCCGCATACGTCCTTGTCTGTGGGGACGATAACCTCTACGATGTTGCCGCACTCTGCGCACTTATATACTTCGTTTCTTTTTGCCATAATGTTTTTGTTGTGTTAAATGTTGTTTGACTTTATATCACTCACAAAGATAACACATTTCTTTGGTAAAAGCAAATAATCGGGCGGTGGCAGTGCGTGTTTTATGATATTTTGGCTAAAAACTATTGCTCCCTGTCTTTCTCGGCAATGCATTCCATCTCCACCAACCATTGTGGGCGGCATACCTTGGCGTGGAGCAGCACATAGGGAATGTTGGGAAGATGGCTGTCGAGATAGCGTCCTACGGTCTCGCGGTCGGCGAAGTCACGCAGGTAGACGACGAAGTAACGGATGCCGCTCATCTGTGCTCCACCGTCAGCAAGCAGCGCACGGATGTTCTCCAGCAGTCGCGCGGTTTGCCGTTCCACGTCGCCGAGGTAGAGCACTTGCCCTTGCTTGTCAATGCTGGCCGTCCCCGAGATGTAGTAGATCTCGCGGTAGGGCAGTGTCAGCCGGGTGCCGCGCTCAAAGGCTACGCCGTATTCGTGGGTAGGGTTGAGGTGGTCGAGGGCTTGAAGATACTTGAGCTGATTGGGCTCTACGCCTGGCAGCGAGAGAAAATCGATGGCCACGGTGGCGTGGCGCGTCTCGGAATAGCCGCCTATACCCGTGCTGGCTACATAGTGGGTGGCGGTGGTGAGGCCGTAGCGACGGAAGACATCGTTGCGTGCCCGCACCACACCGTCGTAGTTCACGTCGATGTCGGCAACGTAGATCCATGTGCGCACGAGGTTGTCACGGATGTTCATGCCGGTTCCCTTGAGGCTCTGGATGTATCGCTCAAAGAGGGTGAGTGTCTGCAGATAGCTGCTCACGCCCTGCGCCTCGCCGTCGCTGAGGCGCAGACTTTGGAACCGGAAGCCGTCATCGTTGTGTCCGGCTTCCGCCAACAGAGCGATTTTGCTGCCGTCGGCCGGTGCCTGCTCTATGATCGTGCAAGGGCGCTTGGCGAGACGGTCACGGTAAAGCGGAGAAGCCTTCAGCGTGTCATATTGGTTGAGAATGTCGCTGAGAAATACTTTACAGTAGCGGAGATCGTCGGCCTTCAGCCGGTTGTCGCGCAGCCAACTGTCGAGTTGTTGTTTGATGTCGGCTGTCTGTTGTTCCAAGCAGCCTTGTTGTGTCTTGAAGATTTGGTATTGATTCATGATTCGAAGTTTTCTTTTGTCGTGTCGCTCAGGTGTCTTGGAGCTCAGGCATAGCTGTGCATGCCACTGAGCAGATAGTTCACGCCGAAGTAGGTCATCAGGATGCTCAGAAAGCAGAACACCATATATATATGGTACGCGCGCGGGCGCGACAGTCGTGGCAGGCTCTGTGTATGCAACGCGATAGCGTAGAGCATGAAGGTGATAAGCGCCCACGTCTCTTTCGGGTCCCAACTCCAGTAGCTGCCCCAGCTGACATTGGCCCAGATGGCACCAAGGAAGATGCCGATGCCCAGCGTGACGATGGCAGGATAGAGAAACACACGGCTGACCACCTGCAAGGCTTCGGCCTGGCGGGGCCGCACCAGCGCGGCAAGCCCACAGAAGAAGGTGATGGCGAGAAAAGCATAGCTCATCATCATGAAACTCACGTGGATGCTCAGCAGTGACGAGTTGAGCACGGGCATCAGTGGACCGATGGCCGGATCCATGAGGCTGATGTGACTCACAAGCAAAAAGAAGCCGGAGATGAGAAAGCCGAAGGCACACATCAGCAAGGTCAAGCTATTGTGGCCGGCAGACTGCGTAGAAGTAAAGATAAGCACGAAGAGCTGTGCCATCCATGCCACGGCGAGTGTCGTCTCATAGCCATTGCCCAAGGGGATGGTGCCTGATATGATCCAACGGAGAGCAAGCACGAAGGTCAACAGTAAGAACGATAATAGGAGCAGAACACGAAGGGGACGCGTCGCCTTGGTGGAGCGTCGTGCCATAAAGCCTAAGGTCAGCATCCCCAACGTGAGGTTGAGCATGAAGAGAATCGTGGTGTAGGGCAGCCGGTTGTAGATTTTCTCGGCAGTGAGCCTGCTCTTTGAGGGCAGGCTGTTGCCGCCGTTGTGTTGTTGATACTTGGCGATGGCGTCCAGCGTGCTGTTCACGGTTGCGAAGTCACCGCGCCGGGCTACCACGAAAAGCGTGGCAAACGTGCGTCCGATGAAGTCGGCATCTTTTCGTGGCAACTCTTTGGGGAAGCGCTCAAAAGGTGAGAACCACAGTGTGCGGTGATGGGAGAACGTATAGGGATAGAGCGTGAAGGGTGTACCCTGACGCAGTGTCATCATCATCTGCAGCTTGCTGTCGATGTCGGCGCAGGCTTTGTGAAAGGCATCCTTGTTGGTGCCGTGGGCGTAGTCATAGGCGGGTTGTCCCAGGATGTACTCGCCGTCACGGAAGAAGGCGTTCACGCTGGCATATTTTTCAAGGCCTAATTGTTGGCGCATCTCGCTGCTCTTGATGCGAATGAACGGCTCACCCGACCAGTCCTCGGGGTAGAAAGTCCAGCCCAACAGCACCTGCTCAGCGGTGTAGTTCTTGTAGCTGCGGCTGCCATGAATTTTCTGCACGAAGTCGAGCGCGTAGGTCTCTACGGGACAGATGCGGTCGTTGTATTCCATAAGCAGCTTGCCAAAGCGGTCGGCGGTCTCCCGGGGCACGCTGGTCTGGGCGTGACTGGTGATGGGGACTGACAGCAACAATATTAATAAAGTATTAGTAAGAACGGAGCTGCGCCTTGCTTGCGATGTATTATCCTTGCTTTTATTAACGGTGTCGCCCAAATGGGACAGCTGTCGGATACTGCGGCGGAACGTGCCCTTGGGGTCTATGAGCAACCAGAGCAATGAGAAAAAGAGCAGGCCGTAGCCCGTGTAGGTGGTGGGGATACCCCAGCGGTCGCTGCTGACGCTGAGTATCGAGCCGAGGTTGTCGGTGTCGTAGCTGGCTTGGTAGAAGCGGACGCCGTGGTAGACAAAGATCTTGTTCATCGACACTTGGGCGTGGATGATGGTCTTTCCGTCAGCGATGGAGAAGCGCGTGATGTAGTCTGAGGCGGCGGTAGTGCCGGGATGATTCACCACGTCGAAGCTGTCGAGTCGGACGACAAAGGGCAGCGGCTGGCTCTTGGTCTCAGTCATCGACACCATCTCGCGATAGCTGTCTACCGCTTCGCCTTGCCGTAGATGGAGCGTACCGCTGAACGAGGTGAGGTGGGTGAGCAGGGCACCTAACAATATAATAAGGAGTGAGAGGTGGAGCAGCAAGATGTTCCATTTCCTTACGTGCCGCTTGACGATATATGTGATTCCGCCTGCTGCTAACAGAGCCCATAGCAGCGTGAACCACCATGCGCCATAGATGTGCTCACTGACAAACAGCGTGTTAGAGTAATGCTCCACAACGGTGGCTGCCGCCATGACGACGATGAGAAGCACGTAAAGGGTGAGAAGAGCTTTCTTGATAAACACCATGTTCTAATGATAATGACTAAAAACGACTATGAGTATGTTGGTATTGTATTGGACATCATGTATTTTGAAAAAAGAGAAGTCATGCGGCATGACTCAGGGTCTCCCGACTCCTTGCCCTGACCGCATGACGAAAAACATGATGTTATATGGCTCGTAAGAATTTCACGACACAGTCGCGATCCTTCTTGCTGAGCTTGTAGAACTTCGCCGCAGCGAAGTAAGCCTGGCTGTTTTTGCTATAGCCGTGCCACATGATGGCTTCGACCTCGTTGCGCGCACGGCAGTCGTGGAGTCGGTCTTCGGCGCCGGTGTTGGCCAGCGAGAGTCCGCGTCCCCACAGTGGTGTGGTTCTGCACCAGCTGCCGTGAATATCGTTCTTCATGCACAGCTTGTGTTGTACGAAGTCAGAATAAGGATAAATCTTCTGATGTGGATATTTTGGCAGTGGTCTCAGACTGATGTTATTCGGACTCCAATAGTTGTCGTCTCCGGTAGTCCACTGGGGACGGTGGCAGTGAGCGCAGCCCATGCTCATGAAGAGCTCCTTGCCACGCTGCACGTCGGCGTCGTTGAGGTCACGGGCGCGCGGGATAGAGAGTCCACGATGCCATACCATGAAGTTATAGAACTGGTCGTCGCTCATCTCTGCCTGAAACTTATGCCAAGGATTGTCGAACTGGTTGGTGCCGGGGCGCAGCAGGTTGTAGACCATCGCCTTCACGCTGTCGCGCGAGCCGTCGCCGTAGTAGGGTGAGGTCGGGTCGGCCATGATCTGTTTCAGCACATTCTCGTTCTCCGACATAGCCTTGGCCCAAGCGTTGGTCGTGTAGAGATAGGGGCGGTCGGAGCGCGACACGTTGGTGATGTTCCAAACGGCGTTGGCGCCGGGACCGTCCTGCAGTGAGGCACGTGTGAGGGCGTAGGTGTAGCGCTTCAACATCTTTTCCACGGGCTTACCCTTTGAGTCGGTACCAGGTACAGAGAACTTATACCAGGCACCGGCCGCCATGTCGTTGGCACCCTTGTCCCAGAAGTTTGGGTTCAGCTCCACGCCGAAGGCTGCTTCCTTCTTGTATTGTGCGATGATAGAATCCTGGGGAATGGCATCGATAAGACCCGTGCCGATGACGCCGATCGTCGACTCCAGTCTGACAGCATAGTTGGTCGGTTTCGGGTCGGTGTTGAAGGCGCTCTCTGGTATCGTCACCTCAGGAAAGATAAGATCGTAGGTCTCGCCGTCGGGAAACTTCATTGGCAGACCCGACTCCATGGCGGTGACGTGCTTCCACTCTATCTTGATCTGACTGCCATCAACAGGTGGCAGGAAGGGCGCATTAGAGAGAGTCTGTGGCATGCCCGTCACCTCAGAGATATAGGCACCGTCGTTGCTGCCTTCGGATTTGGGATGGTAGATAGCTAACAGATAGCCGTTGCCGTAAGTCGAGGGGTAGGAGGTCTGCCGCTTGCCGTGGCCGTAGCCTGGGTGACAGTCGATGCACGAAGAGCGCAGAAAGGCCGGTCCGAGTCCTTTGAAGGGGGCTGTGTTGTCGGTGAAGTTGCGCTCAAAGACAGCCTCGCCGAGTTTGAAAGCCAACTCCAGTTTTTCGTTGCCCTCCACAGCGGGCGTCTCGTCTTCGTAGCAACCGGAGGTGACGTTGTCGGTGGTGCCGAGTTTGCCGCCCGGATACCATTCGTCGGCAGAGAAATTGCCCACGGTCTTTCCTACATATTCAGCGTCTTCCACATTGCCCTGCCCGCTGATATCAGGGTCATTGTCCTTGCAGGCAGAAAGCCCCATGGCCATCAGTCCTGCAAGGAGTAAGAGAGATTTATTGGAACGGTAGTTCATTGTTGTGATGATATTTTAAATTCAGTTTGAAGCTGTACGAATGTTTTTATTTATCCTATGGGCTTTGCATGATCATCCAAAGCGTTTAGCTATATAAAAAGCGTTCAGACCGCATGGTCAAACGGTCGTTATACTTTTGGTCAAACATTTGTTAGCTAATTGGCTGACAACCGTTGTCCAATTGGCTGACATTCGTTTGACCATCGGTTGATGACGATGTTTTCAACTTTGTATTTGCTGTTACTTGTTTACACACAGACAGTTATGGAGTTATCTACAATACACTGGCAATACCCGGGAATAACGTCACCATTCATACAGCTCGAATCCTTTCCTCTTTCCCCCCTCCCCCTGGGGGAGTCAGAGGGGGGCTTTTTATTGTTTCGACATCCATTCGCCGGCAGCGGTGAGATCCTTGTCGAGGGATTGGATAGCCTTTTGCGCCACGCCCACCTTAACGTTGTGGATGTTGTTGACAAAGCCGCCTTTCAGCGTCTTGCAGTCCTCCAAAGCGTTGATGGAAGCCTTCAGGTCACTCTCCAATTGGGCGAGACCCTCGTAGTTGTGGTTCTTCATGAACTGTATGAGCGACTTGCTGGTGTTGCGGCTGTTGTCGTCGGAGCGACCGCCATAGAGGCTGTTCTCGATAGAGCGGATGTTGTCTTGGAAGTCATAGAACGAGCGCTCGCTGTAGGGCGACTCGATATAGTTCTCGTCCTCACCGGAGTAGGGGTTACCAATCTTGGTGTTTGCGACCTCGTCACAGATGTTTTCGCAGCCAGCGATGATGATGGCGTTCATAGCAGCCTGCCAAGTGCGGTAGGTGCTACCGGCGTTGCCTGCTGCCAAGAAGTTCTGACCATAGGAGTAGTCACCGCCGTTGACAGTGGTAGCGTATTCAAGTTCCTTCATGCGGTCCTTGTGTTCCTTGGGTGCGTTCTCATTCCATGCCACTTCCATCTGCCAGCACTTGTCGCGCAGGTCAAGGGCGACGACCTTGGCGAAGACCAGTTCTTCCTCACCGGTGACGTTGGCATTGATCTTTGTGAAAGCCTTGTCGGTCTCGTTGGCCTTCAGAGCGGCGAGCGTGCGGTTGGCGCCGTTGCGGAAGAGCACAAACTCGATGCCGTGGAAGCCTAACTGTGTCTCACCGAGCACAGTGACGTCGTTGTCCTCCTCCATCTGCTTCACCTGATCTTTGTTCTTCAGTGTGGTGGCGAGCTTGCTCACGTTGAGCGGCCATGTGTCGATGTGCGGGTCGATACCGAAGTCAGTGGCGGCACCGAAGAGGAAAGCCTCGCTGCTCTCGTAGTAAGAGCGTGCTTTTTTGAAGGTCTCGCAAGTCTGGTCGATGTCGCTCTGTGTGAGCGTACCGGCTCGGAACTTCGTTAAGTCGTTGTCGAGCAGCGTATAGAGGTTAGCCGTTTCCTCGGCAAGATACTTATAGGTGCTGTTCACCGTGTTGGATACATACTGCTCGCCGACTGCTTTCATCTCTTTCTGCGCGTTGGTGAGTCCGGCTGTTTCTCCGTTGTCGTTGTTGTCGTCGCTGCACGATGACAGTCCGGCTGTAGTCAGAAGGGCTGCTGCGAAGAGCAGCGTGTACTTAGTAATTTTTCTCATTGTGATGTATTTGTTAGTGGTGTATTTGTTTTCGATGAAAGGAATGGTTAGAGGAAGAAAGCCTCGTAGGCGATACCTATGTTCAGACTGGGCTCGTTGTTGTACTGGTTTTTGAGGAAGCGGTAGGAGTAATCGGCCTTGATGGCAATCTGTTTGATGGGATAATAGTTGAAGCCGAAGGTAATTGCCTGCTTCTTCGTGTATTCATAAGTGGGCTCACCCTTGGCCGGGATATACGAATTGTAGTAGTCGTAACGGCCAAAGAGATAGAATTTCTGCTGGTCGGCGTGCAGCTTTTGAATCTGTGAGAAGATGTCGTAGCCGGCTTCCACGCCGATGGCTACGGCATTCTTTCCCACATAGCTCTTGTCGTAGGGCGCGTTGTTCGACGTGCGGTTGATCTTCACGGTGCTCAGCGTCTTGGCGTCGCTCAGATAGCCGTAGTCGGCTTGGCCGCGTACGATCCAGTTATATTTATGAAAGGTAAAGTCGAAAGAACCGAAATATACGCTGCCCTTGATGTTGTCGTAGGTCTTCTTGCCAAGCTTTTCGCCCTGCGTGTTGTAGTTATCACCCTCCATGTCGTGGGGAAAAGTATTGTGCATCGACTGTCCGTAGTATCCGCTCAGTCCCAGTCGCAGACCGTCCATGGCGTAGTAGTCAAAGCGGGCTGCAAAGCCGTATTTGTTGGCCACCTTGTATTCAAAGGGGCTTCCGGCACCGGCATTGATCCATCCATCGCGGCTGAACTTAAATCCGTCGAGTCCGGCAAGCAGCTGAGCCTCGTAGCGGAACTTCCCGGCGCGTCCCCAGAAGCTCACGCCCGTGTCGTGCCAGGTTGAGGGTAGAATGGTGTATTCGCCTTGTGGGCGATAGACGGTGAAGAAGTTGAGTGGCTCGTGGTGGGCGTTGAGCAGTCCCACGGGAACGACGATGTGTCCGGCGCGGATGTTGGCCCAGCGTGCGAAACTCTTTTGCAGCCAGAACTGTTCCAGTTCCACCTCGCCGCCTTTCTCGGTTTCGGTCTCCCACTCACCGCTCTCCTCATATTCCTGTTCCACGGAGGAGCCGGTGCCGGTGTGCTCAAATTCAATCTCGGAGCCCATCGTCCAGCCTTTGCCAAGGTCGTAGCCCAAATAGATGACGGCGTGGGGAATGTCGAAGCGCCCATGACTTGGGTCATGCTTATACTGGCTTGCGCGTGAATAGCGGTAGACGTTGTCGCTGTAGAAATTGCGGCTGTAGGCAGCCTCACCGTATCCACCTACGCTCAAACGGTGACCGCCGGCGTGGGCTATCACAGAGTCAGCGGCACTGACCTGGGCCTGCATGGGCAGGGCAGCGAAGGCCAGAGCTAAAGACAGCAGGCTTGTTGAGATCTTCTTTTCCATCGTGTGTAACTGTTGATATTTACCTTTTTTGATAAATGATTATTCGATTCTGCTTTGTTTTTGAGAACAATGTTGTCACAGAGAGCAAAGCTCTTCTTTTCGGATGCAAAGTTACGAGAAATAGAAAATGTTGACAATACCTAAAATTCGTGAAATCAGTAAACACCTTCGGTATCCTCATTATTAGGGATATGAGGGGGCTATATTGTGTCTGTAACATCAGTGTTTACGATGAAACACTTCTTTCACATGGTTGTAGTCTCAATGTCATTAGCTGTTAACGAATCCTTAATATTTGTGACCTAAATTTGCAGTGTCATTTGTATTGCGATATTTGTCATTCCGATATTTTTCGCAAAGATAGTAGTTGCTTTGGTTTTAAGTTGATGATGACTAAAAGGGGCTTTACTTAATTTTAGGTATTGCATAACTGAGAGAAAATGCGTAATTTTGCATACAGCGAATAAGAATCATCAAAGGCAATGAAAAACGTGAAGATGTATGAGGCGGGCGACAAGATGGTATCGGTCATCCGCGACAACTACAATATCCTGCAGGCGATGAACTCCTTTGGCATCTACCTCGGCTTTGGCGACAAGACGGTCGACGAGGTGTGCAAGGAGCAGGGAGTGGATACCTATACTTTCCTGGCCGTCATCAACTATACGGTCAACGGCTACGAGGATAAGCTCGGCGTGGACAGGATCTCCATTCCCACACTGCTCAAGTACCTGCGCGCCAGCCACGACTACTATCTCGACTTCCAGTTGCCGATGATTCGCCGTGAGCTCGTTGACTCGCTCGATGAGAAGGATAACCTCGCGCGGCTCATCCTCAAACTCTATGACGAATACGCACATGGCGTGACGGTACACATGCGCTATGAGGAAAAGCATGTGTTCCCTTATGTGCAGAAGCTGCTTGACGGCGAGATGTCCGACACCTACGACATCGATACTTATTCCAAACACCACAACCAACTCGACACGAAACTCAGGGAACTGAAAAACATCATCATCAAGTATCTGCCTGCCGACGGACCGCACAACAACAAACTCATGGCCACACTCTACGATATATATAATAATGAGGAGTGGCTCCACTTCCACTGCAATGTAGAGAACGATATCTTTATTCCGGTCATCCGTCATCTCGAGAACCAGCGAAAGCATCAGGGCGTAGAGCTCAGTGCCATTCCCGGCATGGTAAAACACGAGGGCGATGACGACCCGTTGAGCCAGCGCGAGCGTGATGTCATCGTAGCGTTGGTGCAGGGTATGTCCAACAAGGAGATTGCCGACCATTTGTGCATATCCACCAATACGGTCATCACCCACCGCCGCAATATCGCCAAAAAGCTGCAGATCCATTCACCGGCAGGCCTGACCATCTATGCCATTGTCAACAAGTTGGTGAGCATAGATCAAACCATGGAATAGAAGGGGACAAAAAAATACGCTGAAACTCTCAACGAGCTCCAGCGTATAGCCTATGTTTAACTAAAAATCCTTTTCAAATCAAACATCAACCTCACGGTCTCCGTTATCATCCGTTAAACAATCTATCAAATCTACCTTAAACCTAATAACTAAAAACCTAAATCTATTACTACTAACCTAAACAATCTATTAACCTTTTGACGTGTGCAAAGGTACTATGATTTTCTCGTTCCCACAATATTTTCTGTGATAATTAAGTAGAATAAAGTCTTTTATTGATGTAAATCAATGGGTGTTTGCGCACACATAATAAAATATCACAGAATCGTTGGTCGTTGGGCATTCTTTTCGTAACTTTGTCTTAGTAATACAGAATAAAACTATGCGCGTACTCATTGTCAACACCAGCGAAAAGACCGGGGGAGCCGCCGTGGCCGCCAACCGGCTGATGGAAGCACTCAACAACAACGGTGTGAAGGCTAAGATGCTTGTGGCCGACAAACAGACCGGCAACATCACGGTGGTGGAGTTGCCTCATCCGGGACGCCACCGTCTCCACTTCCTTTGGGAGCGGTGGTGGATCTTCTGGCGTCTCCACTTCAAGCGTGACCATCTCTTCGAGATCGACACGGCCAGTTCTGGCACCGACATCACCTCACTGCCCGAGTATAAAGAGGCGGATGTGATCCATCTGGCGTGGATCAATCAGGGTATGCTCTCACTGAAAGACATCAACAAGATACTGGAAGACGGCAAGCCGGTGGTGTGGACCATGCACGACATGTGGCCTGCCACGGCTATCTGCCACTACGCTCTGTCATGTTCCAACTTCACGACGCATTGCCAGCACTGCAGGCTCTTGCCCGGTGGCGGCAGTAAGCACGACCTGTCTTATAAGGTATGGGAGCGTAAGGCAAAGATATTGGGTAAGCACGCCATCAAGTTCGTGGCTTGCAGCAAGTGGCTTGCCGGTGAGGCCCGTAGCAGCCGCCTGCTCATGGGACAGGACATCACGGCCATTCCCAATCCTATCGACACGCGTGTGTTCCGTCCCGGCGACCAGCGCCAAGCACGGCTGAGCATGCATCTGCCACTCGATAAGAAACTGATCCTCTTCGTCTCACAGCGCGTGACCCAAACGATCAAAGGTATGGACTATATGGTTGAGGCTTGCAATAAACTTACCGCTGATCACCCTGAACTGAAAGAGCAGTGGGGCGTGGTGGTTATGGGAGGACACGCCGACGAGATAGCGGGGCGATTCCAATTGCCAGTCTATCCCTTGGGCTATGTCAACAACACGCGGGCTATCGTGCAGGCTTATCAGGCAGCGGACGTTTTCGTGATACCGTCGCTGAGCGATAACCTGCCCAACACCATCATGGAGGCACTGGCCTGCGGTGTGCCGTGCGTAGGATTCAATGTGGGTGGCATCCCCGAGATGATCGACCACCAAAAGAATGGCTACGTGGCTAAATACCGCTCGGCCGACGACCTTGTGGCAGGTATTTACTGGACGCTCCATGAGGCTGACCATCAACAACTCAGCCGTGAGGCGGTGAACAAGGTGGAGCGCAACTACAGCCAGCAGAATGTCGCCGTGAAATATATAGAGGTATACACCAACGCCATCGCTCAAAAAACATTCAGGATATGATCAGGTTTACGGTTGTCACCATCACTTATAATGCAGCTCCCGTATTGCAGCCCACGCTCGACAGCGTGCTGGCACAGAGTTACACCAATGTGGAGCATTGGATCATCGACGGCAAGTCGACCGACAACACCGTGGCGATGGCTGAGGACTATCGGCGGCAGACTGAGCAGCAGGGAAGCAGTCACGTGGTCTGTATACAGAGTGAGCCCGACCGTGGTCTCTACGATGCGATGAACAAGGGACTGGCGCTGGCTACGGGCGACTATATCGTCTTTCTCAATGCCGGTGACGCTTTCCCGTCGGCCGACACGTTGCAGCATGTTGCGGACTGTGTGAAGCCAGGCGAACCGTTGCCGGGCGTGCTCTATGGCTTTACCGATATCGTGGACAGTGAGCGTCGCTTCATAGCGCACCGCCGTTTGCAGCCACCTGCCCATCTGTCGTGGCGCTCGTTCTGCCGGGGCATGCTCGTCTGTCATCAGGCGTTTTATGCCCGGGCCGACATTGCGAAGAACAATCCCTACGACCTGCGCTATCGTTTCTCGGCCGATGTGGACTGGTGCATCCGTGTGATGCGTGAGTCTCAGCGCCGCCATCTCAAGCTCGTGCGCGTCAATGAGGTAGTGGCAAACTACCTCGACGGGGGCATGACGAACAAAAACCACCGTGCCTCGCTCATCGAGCGCTTCCACGTCATGGCCCGCCATTACGGTTTCATTACCACGCTGCTCATGCACCTGTGGTTTGTGGTGAGAAGGAAATAGAGAAATGTATCATGAGCCCCGGAGGGATATGCTCAGCCGAGGCTGGGACATAGTGTTCGCTTTATTGAAGACATGCATGGTCTTGAAGGTTTAACGGTCCATCAAAGATGAAATAAAGAAAAAGGCCGAATATAAAGAATATATAATTCTTTATCCAAACTTCAAGCTTCTCCCTCACTATCAAGCTGAATCATTTTTTCGTGCTAAAGTTTTTAAGAAGATGTTTTGCTATTTGTGTTTTTATTCTTAATTTTGCCCATGACGATCAGTTGATGACGCCAACTATGCCCATGAGAAAAGCTAACTATAGAAGAATATGAAAAGACTTATTAGAAATCTTTTGGAGGTAGCATTCATCGTAGTGCTATCTGTCTTTAGTCTCAGTGTCGTGGCTGCGGCAAGAGATAAGATGGTGGAGCGTGGAATGAACAAGGATGAGGTACAAACCATCCTCGGCAAGCCGAAGGCTATGAGCTTCGACCAGGATGGTGAGACGTGGACCTACTCCAAGATACCTGTAATAGGCGAATTTTATAAGTTGATATTTGTCCACTTCGACTTAAACGGTAAGGTGAACACCTATCAAGAACAGTTGTTCGACAACACGACAAGCGACAATACGCCTCCTTTCGGCGCAAGACGCCCTGCTATAGTCCCAGGCTCTTCCTACGCGCCCAACACGCCCTGCCCGCCCTATGTGCAGTTTGGTCTGAGCGATAGTGCCTTCTCTTTCTTCTTGGGCAAGGTACGGTCGGCCAGCTTTGACAAGGACAAGTACGATTTGCTTGAGGTGGCCAGCCTTGGATGCTACTATACTTGCGATCAGTGCGCCCGCGTGATGGAGCTATTCAGCTTCGACGACGACAAGCTACATGTTCTGAAAATCATGGCACCACGCATTGTCGACGCACAGAACGCATACATCATCTACAAGGTCTTTACCTTCGATACCGACAAAGAGAAGGCAGCGCAAATCATGGCAGGAAGATAGATCGTGGGCAAACGGTTTTTTTATTCATTCTCACACAAAGACACAGGGCTACGGAGAAACTCGTAAAGCCAGAGATGCTGAGAGGGCTACGTCTTTAAGAGCACCCAGAGGATCCTGCGAGAGGCTCGCTCTGTGGACTCGATAGGGCGAAGCCGCCTTTGTGGCTCAATATATAATAAGGTGTCCATCTCTGTTCTTCTGTGGCTCTGTGTGAGCATAAAAAAAGGGACTCAAGCGTTTCCTATGGAATGAAAACGCTTGAGCCCGTTTGTTATGGGGTATCTGATTAAATGCTTATGCGCATCTGACGATCATGCCGGGACGCACGCGCTGGGTCTTGCGGAAGCCGTTGAGGCGGCAGAGCTGATCGACAGAGATATTGTTCTTCTCGGCAATAGACTCCAGAGAGTCGCCCTTGATCACCTTGTAGTAGACGCGCTCGCTGCTGTCGTTGCCAGCATAGCTACCGCTGACCTCATCACTGCTGTAACCGCCATTGCCCACTTTGCCGCGGGCACGTGTGGCAAGGTCAGACTCTGAGTCGTAGCGGCGGCGGTTGAAGACATAGTAGTCGCCTGTGACATCCTGGTTGCGGAAGTCGAACATCAGGGCTGGGTTGAGGGCTACACCGCACAGACGCGTCTCAAAGTGAAGGTGAGAACCTGTGCTTCGACCGGTGTTTCCGCCCAAGCCGATAGGCTCGCCGGCGCGCACTTGCTCGTTCTCACTGACAAGCTGCTTGGAGAGGTGCCCGTAGATGGTCTCAAGGCCATTGGGGTGACGGATGACGACATAGTTGCCGTAGCCACTGGCCTCGTAGCGCACGATGCGCACCTTACCGGAGAAGGCGGCACGGATTGTGTCGCCGATATATACTTTGATGTCCAAGCCTTTGTGCATACGCCCCCAGCGACTGCCGAAGTTACTGGTGACGACGCGGCTCGACGTGGGCATGCAGAAATGACGAAGGTTGATGACGAAAGAGTCGGGAAGCTCGGTGGCGCGATGTGCGTAGCGGTTGTCCCACTCATCACCGTAGAGCTTTGCTGCGGGAGACTGCAGGTTCTCTTTCTCTGCGAAATGGCTGACCTCAATAGAGTCCAACTTCTTGGCGCGGCGGTCGATAGGGGCTTGCCGTGCCAGCAGGTCCTGTCCTAAGACGGGCTCCGCTGCTAAGGTGAATAGTACGGATATTGCGAATGATTTTATTGCCGATCTTAATGTCATAAAGTTATTTTCTTATATCATAGGTTTAAGCCTTCAAGAGGAAAACGGGTTCCTTGCAGTGAGATGAGTGTATCATACAACAATACATCAAAACGAATGAAGACGTTACAAAGATAATAAAAAATGCGGTAATATTGTTACTTGGCGCTTGCCTTTTATTGTCTCTTTAACACAATCCGCTGACTTTATGTGCCTGTTTAACAAATATTTCGATGGTATTAACGCAGACAAAGAGCACGAAGGGTGGAAAGTTGTGACAATTTGATAGTGCCACGGCCGTCGTGCTCTTTGGTGGAGTTGGTACCAATATCCGTGTCTACTCTTATGCATGGATATTCATGTGGAAGAGTATAGCAACGGATCATATAGGTTAGAAGAAACCCTGGTCGTTGTCCTTGTTGTTGAGTTTCTTCTCGTCGTTGTTTTGTTTACCTGAGAAGAGGTTATAGCTCAGGGTGATGCAGAAGGTGCGCTTCTGACTGGTGACGCGGTTCCAACCGTGATTGTCAAGGACATCGTTGTCGAGGATGCTGTCGTGATATTTAGCCGCAGTGAAGGGGAAGATGCATACTATACCTACCATCAGTTGCTTCTTCTGGTAGTAGACGATGAGGTTCTGCGTGTTCTCAGCCGAACTAATGAAGCTGCCGTTGAGTTGCTTGTGCGGAATGCGCTGATAGTATTCGGCACCCCAGCAGCCCTTGCGGAAGTCCACGGTCCAGGCCAACGGCATGTATTGGTGGTGATGTGTGCCGATGATCTCACTCCTCTCTTTCTGCCAGCGGTAGCCACACTCCAATCCAATCGAGAGCAGGTTGTTGCTGAACGGTTTGAGAGTCAGCGTACCCGAGAAACCATAGTTGAGCAGGTAGTCGCAGTTCTCGTCGCGTCCCACGATGACGCGGTTGCCGTCTATCGTTTGCCATTGGTAATAGGTGCTGAAGTCGTCGTCGATCTTGCGGGCGTCGGCTGTCAGGTCCATATTAAGCCAAGGCAGGTTGAGCGAGTAGGTGAGCCCGATCTGCTTGTCGAGTGCGCTCTTCAGCCAGGGATTGCCCGAGTAGAGCAGTCCGGGGATGGTCACCGTGCTGTTGTTGCTCAGATTGGAGATGTTCGGCGTGATGGTCGACATCTTGCCGCGAAGTCGCAGGGCACCGTTCTTCACATTGTAGGAGAGCAGGGCGTCGGGCGTGAAGTAGAGTTTGTGGAAGTGCGTGTCGTCGTTGCTCGTATTGATATAGGTGGCGCCAAGGCTTACGCGGTAGCCGATCTTGGCGATGCTGCCGTTGAGCTGTGCATAGGCATAGTGCTTGTCGTCGGTGGCATTGTAGTCGTATTCCTTGTAGTCGGAGAGGATGTTGGTGATGCGGTAATCCGACTTAGCCAGCGCGGCGCGGTAGCCGAGGGCGAGCTGCGTGCGACCCCAGTCCTTGGTGTAAGCCGCTTCGCCGATGAACGAGTATTTGTTGTTGTGCTGCCGCATGTCGTCGTCGAGGGTTTGCTGGGTCTCGTCGTTTTGGATGTTGTGCACATGCTGCTTGTTGTGGAAGAGGGTACCGACGGCGTTGAGCATGATCTCGTGTCCACCGGGCAACTTGCGGTCGAAGTAGAGGTCGAGCGATGGCGAGAAGCTGTTGCGCCGTTGTCGCTTGTCCTGTGTACCGTTGGCCCATAGTGGGTTTCCTTCTGCATTGATGTCCATGTTACTGTTCCAGAACCAGGTGAAGATGGTGGGCGTGAACTTCGCTTGGAAGTTCAGGCTGTCGCCATGGGTGAAGAGATACTTCAGATTGAAGTCGTGATGAGCATAGCCGAAGTGGTAGGTACCACTATAGTCGTAGGTAGCCCGCTTGTCCCCGTCTTTGAAGGTGTAGGTATCCTGCTCGTCGCAGTTGGCTGCATTGCGCAGTTCTAGTCGATAGTCGAGTGAGAACTGGTGTGGGCCGTGGTTGTACTTGGCGTAGACGTTGGTGTTGTTGAATCCCGCCTTCGTACCCTGCATCACGTCGAAGCCTGTGGCGTAGCCGTTCTCGGCGGCACGGGTGTGGATGTTGAGCACGGTACCGGCGTCAGCGTAGCGAGCCGGTGGCACCACATAGTAGTCGACGTTGCGGATGTCTTTGGCTTGCAGTGCTTTCAGGTCGTTGTCGTTGGACTCGATGCCGTTGACAAGAATTGTCAGCGGCTTGCCAGAGAGGGTGGCAAGCTGGCCGCTGAGAACGTCGACGCGCAGTCCGGGCAGCGTGGCAATGAGCTGTTGGGCTTCTCGTGACGCTTTCACCTCCTCGTCGGAGAACGTGTAGACGTTGCGGTCCTCGTGCTCCACCTTTCGGCGGCCTTTCACATTTACAGTTTTCAACTGGTAGGCATCGGGGCGCATGGTCAGTACACCGGCATGGGCCGTAGTGATATGACGGACGAGGCGTCGGTAGCCCACGCTGGTGAGGCTGACGAGGACGTCGGTGGTCTTGCAGGGAATGACGAAGTCTCCGGCTGCTGTGGTCACGCCACCATTGATGAACGATGAGTCGCGCGGGCTGAGCACGGCGACATTGACAAACTCCATGGGCTGTCCGCTCTCGTCGACGACACGTCCCGTGAGCTTATGGCTTTCTTTCTGTGTACACTCCACGAAGATCATGTCGGGCAGAAGGTATCCCTTGCTGTCCTGTCCTTCGCCCTTGACCACTTTCATGGCGATAGGGTAGAAGCCGATGATCTGGCGGATGGCATCGGGAACATTTTGGGTGCGCACGTCGGCGGTGACCTTGAAGTCCTCAAGATCGTTGTAGGCAAAGTTGATGACATAGCGTCTGGTGGCGGTGCTCAGATAGCACAGGGCATCAGACATGGAGGTATTGCGAAAAGAATGGGTGATGGTTTGGGCATCTATCCTTAAAGCCAGTAGTGCCAGAACGGCAAGTAGGATAATCTTGTTTCTCATGGTTGTCTCTCCTTGTTTATTCCAGTACGAGGCTGCTGCCGTCGAGGGTGATGCGTATGTTGTCGAACTGGTTGAGCTGGCTCACCACTTGAGCGGCACTACACTGCCGGTTCCAGTTGAAGTAAAGTCGGATGCTCGCTGCCTGGGTGTTGCGGATCTCAGCCTTCAAACCATAGTAGGAAGCAATCTCGTTGACAATGTTGGCAACGGGTGTGTTGATGAATTGCTTCATGCCGTTTGATTCCTGCGGTTGGCTCTTGATGGTGTCGCGGACAGCGGTTGTAGTCTTTGCTGTGGCTTTTGCCTTGGTGGGTGCCACGGCGAGCTCCCTTTTGGGAGCTTGCTGGTGGTGTTTCACCATCGTGATGGTGGCAAAGGCCAGTCCCGAGATGAGCATGAGACCGACAAACACGGCGGTCAGCTGTCGCCATAAGGCAATGTGTCGTCTATCGGACATGTATCGCTTCTCGAAGCGTTGCAGTGCCTCTTCCGTTTCTGTTTCGTCGGGTCGGTGGTCGTGGAGTGCGGCCGACGTGTCGCACATCAGCCGGTAGTATTCCCGGCAGTCTTTATCGCTGAGCACCTGTCGCCATTCCTCCTGGGAATAGCGGTCAGGCTTTTCCATCATTTCGATGAGGTGTTCAATCTTGTTCATGGTCTATCTGATTTTTGTGAGTTTCTTCCTAAGTGTGTCCAGAGCCTTCCTGATGCGCTTGTAGACGGCTGTCTCGCTGATGCTCTCCTCGGCAGCTATCTCGGCGTAGGAGAGCTGTTGGATGTAACGCTGGGTGAGCACCCGCCGGCTGTTGTCGTCGAGACTGCTGTCGAAGGCCTGTCTCATGTGGCCGATGCGCTCCTCGATGTCGTCGGCAGAGGCTGTGTCCAGTTGACTGTCAAGGAGGTAGAGACCTTGTATGCGTTGCCGAATGCTACGACTGCGCAGGATGTTGATGCACCGGTTGCGCACGGCAGTCATGAGAAAGGGACGGATGGTGGAACCCGTGGGTACGATGTCTTTGTGCATGAGAGCGGCAAAGACCTCGTCCACGACATCCTCGCTCTCCGCCCCGTCGTGCAAAAGCAGACGTGCCAACCGCAACATGTCGGGGTAGTAGCTGCGAAACAGCTGTGCTATGGTTTCTTTGTTTATCATTTACTCTCTATACACATGAAAAGGAAGAAACCTAACCAGATAGATGAAAAAAAGTTATCTATAAACAGGATAGTACGCCATAGAACGATGCGTCAAAGAAGGTATACTATTCTGTCATTATAATCATAAAACCGTTATTTGGGTGGGGTGTGGGTGATTTCGTAATACCCCACCCATTAACCATCTTAAACACAGTGTGTTACTGATTGGGTGGAATAGGTGGGGTAGAAAATACGAAAAATATAGTAAGGAAATCACCTATTATGATTGCCCGTTGCTATTGTTGTCGTCCTTGACGATCTTCGGTCCGCGCACCTTGTCGGCCTTCACCAGTCCACTGGTGATCTGTATGTTGATGCCGTCGCTCAGTCCGGTGGTCACGCGCTTCTTGGTGTAGGTCTTTTTGTCGCCGGTGCCATGGATAATATATACATAGGTGTTGTTGCCTTGGAATTCGATGGCACTCTCGGGCACGGTGAGCACTTGGTTGGCCTGTGCCAATACGATCTCTGCCGTAGCACTGTAGCCAGAGCGGATCTGTGCACCGCCAAGACCGTGCAGGGCTGCTTTGATCTCAAACTGGTTGGTGCCGTTGGCTTCGGTAGCTTTTGGCGAGATATACTCCAGCGAGGCTTCGAGCTTCTCGTCCTGCAGGGCACCGATGGTGATGCGCATGGGCATGCCCGTGACAAGCTGTCCCACTTCTGTCTCGTCGACGTTGCCACGGAAGATAAGATCATTCATGTCGGCAACGGTGGCGATGGTCGTACCGTCGTTGAACGTGTTGGAGAGGATGACGGTGTTACCGACCTTCACGGGAACGTTGAGGATCAGTCCACTTACCGTGGAGCGTATCAACGTGCTGCTCGTACTGGCGTTCTCGGTCGATACGCCGTCGCGCACCACCTCCAGGTTCTCATTGGCAGCGCGTACCTCCTCGTCGGCCTGCTGCAGAGCTTTGCGCTTCTGGTCGTATTCGTCGCCGGAGATTAGCCCCTTGTTGTATAGGGTCTTCATGCGGTCGTAGTCGATCTTGGCCTGACGGGCGTTGATGACGGCCAGGCGAATGCGTGCCTGTGCCGAGCTGAGCTGTGATTCGTCGGGGATTACCTTCACCTTGGCGATGACCTCGCCGGCCTGTACGTGTTGTCCGGCTTCCTTATAAAGCTTGACGATAATGCCAGAGATCTGTGGTTTGATGTTGATCTCGTTGCGCGGCTCTATCTTGCCCGTGATGACGGTCGTTTTGCGGATGTCTTTCAACGCGGGTGTGAACTCCTCGTAGGTCATGGGCTGCGGCTGACTCTTCATCCACAAGAATACAAAGGTGGCGATGAAGATGATCAGGATGATTCCTGCCACGATAAACTTGCTATACTTCTTCATAATTCTATTGTAGTTATTTTCTTTTCTATTGAGTTGGAATCTTGTTTTGGCTCCCCCCTTAGGGGGGGGAGGGTCTACTCATCTCTCATGGCGTCTACTGGCTTGATGCTCATGGCACGGACGGCGGGTGCCAGTCCGGCCAGTATGCCGAGCACACAGAGCAGGGCCATGGCGCCTACGGCGGTCCAGAAACTCACTTGGAAATGAGCCTGTATGATGCCGTCAGTGGTGTTGCCCATCTCCAAGAGTTGTAGCACGGCCACGGCAAAGAGGATGCCGCTCATGCCGGCCACGATTGTCAGCACGATGCTCTCTGTGATGATCTGCGAGAGTATCAAACGTGGCGTGGCGCCGATGGCGCGCCGGATGCCAATTTCGATGGTGCGCTCACGCACCGTCACCATCATGATGTTTGATACGCCGATGGCTCCGGCCAGCAACGTGCCGATACCTACAAGCCATACCAGATAGTTCACACCTTTGAACAGACTGTCGACCATGCCGAAGAGCACTTCGGTGTTGAACACGGTGATGCCTTTCTCGTCCGTGGGGTTGACATGGTGCTCGCGGGCGATAATGCCACGGATACGACTGCTGAGCTTACTGAGCACCACGCCGGGGCGGCCCGTGAGACTGATGATGTCTACTTGGTCACCGAGGTTATAGGTCTGTTGCATGAGCGTGATGGGCAGGATGACACTTTCCTCGGCCGAGCCGTTGATGTTCATATTGCCGGAACTGTAGTCCACGCCGACAACACTGTAGTAGAGCGAGTCAATGCGCACGAGCTGTCCACAGGGATTACCGCCGCCGGGGAAGAGCGTCTTATAGACCTTCTTACCCAGCACGCACACCTTGCGGTGCTGCGCCATGTCCATCGGGTTGATATACCGGCCATAGTAGAGGCTGGGTTGCTCCACCTTGGCGTAGTCGGGTTCTACTCCTTTGACGCTGGCCGTACTCTTCTTGTCACCGAAGACGACCACGCTGCCCCAGCGTGCCACCATCGGCGTGACCACGTCGAGTTCGGGTACCTGTGCTTTCAGTCGGTCCACATCTTTGTAGACCATGTTCCACTGCCGTCCCTTGCGGAAACCGTCGTAGGGCTTGGTCGTCGGTTGGGCAAAGACGAGTGCAGAGTTCGTGGCAAAGCCCTCGAAGTTTTTGCTCAGTAAGTCCTTCAGCCCGTCGCCCCCGCCGATGAGGGCTACAAGCATGAACACGCCCCAGAACACGCCGAAGCCTGTCAGAAACGACCGGCTCTTGTTGCGTGTCAGCGTGTCGAGTATTTCGCGGTAGGTGTCTATGTCAATTCTCATAATTCATCATTCAACATTCAACATTGAATTCATTCATCACTTATCACTCATCATTCAACATTGTTTAATGCCTCTATGGGGCGTATGCGGGCGGCTTTGCGGGCAGGGATGAGACCGGCAATCGTACCAGCGACCACCATGACCACCAAGGCCTCTATGCATACATCAAATCCTACAGTGGGGTTGAGGAACATCGTCGCTTTGAACAGTCCCGCGTCCACCTGCTCGTGACCGATGGTGGCATCCATATACTCATTGGCGGCAATGCCGCAGAGCATGCCGATATAGCCGAAGAACGTGGTGATAATAACACTCTCGGTGATAATCAGACGGAGGATGGAGGTCGGTGTGGCACCGATGGCCTTACGGATACCAAACTCGCGTGTGCGCTCCTTGACGGTGATGAGCATGATGTTGCTCACGCCTACGATACCCGACATCAGGGTGAACAGGCCGATGATCCACAGCGCCTTGCGGATGATGCCCATACCCATGTTCATCTGCATGGCTTGCGTGAAGCGGTTCCATATCCACACGGCGTCCTCGTCGTCGGGGGCGGCGTCGTGGTTGGCGTTGAGTGTGGCCTTGTAGCGTTTCTCAAAAGCTTCGTTGTCGGCTTGAGTCTGTAAGCCATGGAACGAGAAGTTGATGTTGTCGACTTTGTCACCCATCTGATAGATGATGCGCAGCGTGGAGAACGGAAGGTAAGCGCTGGCGTTCATACCGTTCTGATTACTTTGTGTGATGCCCACCACACGGAAGGCGAGGATGTACATCTTCACGTACTGTCACACGAGAGATGCCTGGTCGTGCTCGTT